>PVMK01187192.1_pt1 | contig 35748 bp, 33 predicted proteins | sample 1853481 | NCBI WGS metagenome assembly PVMK01 (sample SAMN08533507, study PRJNA380276) | Marine sediment metagenome, whole genome shotgun sequencing project. | reverse complement strand
CGATTCAAGTTTTACGAAACCACACGTTTGTTTTTATCGATCTCGCTTCAGCCCTGATTGTCCGACAGGCTGCTAGGGCACATAAACCCCCATAAACTCGTTGTGATTATCAATTAAACTGCGGGAAGACGGACAAGCAGTGCCAAATTTAGGCTACAGATCATACAGCAGGAATCGGCGTCCAGATTACAAAAAAATACCCCACAGTCAGGAATGAGACTGTGGGGCACCAGGGTAACGGGTTATTCTTTGGGGGATTTATAAAAAAGATCGCGCAGACCCGTCTTCCACAACGATCTTCAGTAGCTTTCAAGGTATCAGCGAGATCGATAAAAACAAACGTGTGGTTTCGTAAAACTTGAATCGACACATCACGAAACTGGACTGTGCAAAGACGTACTACAGAGCATCCAATTGATAGCTCCCAATAAGACGGTTATCTTTGTCTCAGCAGTCGTGATTTATGAGCCTTTAGACTTAATCAGCATCAAAGTCCTGCGGCAAATGCTGTGGATCTACGAGGGTCGGCACCGCCGGTCATTATACCGTTCTTGATCAAAATTGATTGGCTGGCTCCCATGGCTGCTTTCTGTTGAACCTTATGCCCCCTCTCCCGGAGAACCCTGAGGGTGTCTGGACTGAGCCCTTCTTCGATTCTAAGTTCGTCAGGTAGCCATTGATGGTGGATTCTGGGGGCAGCTACCGCGCTTTGGATATTAAGGCCGTGATCGATGACGTTCATGAGCACCTGCAGTGTGGTGGTAATGATACGGGAGCCACCGGGACTGCCGGTAACCAGGAAGTTTTTCCCATTCCGTTTGACTATGGTTGGCGACATCGAGCTAAGCATACGTTTGTTCGGCTCGATCTTGTTCGCTTCCCCGCCGGTCAGACCATAGGCATTGGGCACACCAGGCTTTGCCGAGAAATCATCCATCTCGTTATTCAGTAAAAAACCGGCACCTTCAACCACGATTCCGGAACCGTAACTGAAGTTAATGGTATAGGTGTTCGAGACGGCATTGCCAAACTTGTCCGCGATGGAAAAATGCGTGGTTTCATTGCTCTCGTAAGGCAAGAATTTACCAGGGCTGATGGCACTGCTCGGCGTCGCTTTCTCATTGTCTATGTTTTGGCGGAGGACCGTTGCATATTCTTTGGAGGTGAGCTTTTTTAAAGGCACTTTCACAAAATCCTCGTCCCCAAGGTAGAGCGAGCGGTCTGCATAGGCTCGCTTCATGGCCTCTGCCATCAAATGGATGCTCTTTGCCGAATTATGGCCATAGACAGTGACCGGATAGCCCTCAAGAATATTGAGAATCTGAATCACGTGAACACCACCGGAACTGGGTGGGGGCATTGAGTAGATATCGTAGCCACGATACGTCCCATGTACCGGCGTCCTTATCACCGGAGAATAATTCTTCATATCCTCCAGGGTAATGAGACCGCCATGTTTGAGCCATTTCGGCAACCAACTGTTCGGCAGTTTTTCCTTCGTAGAATTCCCTGGCGCCGTTTTTTGCGATACGTCTCAAGGTCGCAGCCAGATCTTTCTGCTTAAAGAGATCACCTGGCTCGTAATAACCGCCATCGGCCTTGTAGAATATCCTGGCAGTTGAATCCCACCTTTTCAGCAGCTTTTCTTTATCTTTAAGACCATCGCTGAACCGCGGAGTGACGATAAAGCCTCCCTCCGCAAGTTTGATTGCCGGTGCCATGGCATCGAGGAGACTGATGGTGCCATATTTATCCAAAGCCATGGCCAGGCCCGCCACAGTACCAGGAACACCTGCGGCCAGATGGGAATACCGCGACACTTCACTATCGGCGTTGCCCTCTTGGTCGAGAAACATGTCGACCGTTGCCTTGCCGGGAGCTTTTTCGCGATAATCGATGGCGACGACTTCATTCCGCTCTTCAGAGGAGATCAACATAAAGCCGCCGCCTCCGATATTGCCCGATCTGGGTTGAGTGACCGCCAACAAAAAGGCTGCCGTTACCGCAGCGTCAATTGCATTGCCCCCTTTTTTCAACACCCTTTGGGCAGATTCGGTCGCGAGAAAATGACTTGTAACCACCATGCCATCATTCCCCTGAACGGGGATCATTCGTTCGCCCTCAATGATTGCCGCTACAGATACCGTTTGCGACATCATAAGCATTGCACCGCAGAGCATCACAACGCACAAAAAGATTACCAACTGAAAGAATTTTCCAGGCATGACAACCTCGGTCTTGTTGATTACCATTATTTTATCTTCAACAACCTAAGTTACCATAACAATGAAAGATTGAGCGACGAGCAGGATGCTGTAAAAAAAGAGAGAGGGTCTGATGGTGATTCATGACAACAGGGTTCAAGTCATAACGCTCTGCCCAGAAAGCTGCGCGGATTCTCTGAGAAAACCTTATCCTCAACCTCCTCCGACAACTTCAGCGACCTCAGAAGCTCGATGTAATCGAGGACAATCTCCGGCTGATAGATAAGCGCGTCGGTGCCGAAACAAACCCGATCAGGGTAATGACTGATGAAATCAGAGTAACTCGCCGGGTTGTTCTGGATATGCGGCGACATGTAAGCGATATCAGTATAGACGTTTGGATAATGGTCAAGAATCTGGCGAAAGGCTTTCCGGCCGATACCAAAATGGGGGAAATTGATTCTCATGCGAGGGAAATCATCGAGTATGGCCCGCATCACATCGCCGTAGCGGTTTGCGTCCATGTGATAGAGGACCGGCAGATCGTTGGCCTCGGCAAAGGCGAAAATTTCCCATTCGCGTTGATGATACTGCTTGAGAGTGATGCCGAAGGTGTCGGGGATACTTGTGAGACTCAGGTCATTACCGTCGTCAGCCAGGTAGAGCCCTTTGATTCCCCGGAAGCCTTGCTGGATATGTTGCCGTAGGAAACCCTGGACCTCGCCATGCAACATGCGAGTGTCAAGCATGGGAAAAAGCATCGTGCCATGCTGATGCGTGAATTGCAGAAGAACCTCGGCCTCGTTGAAAAGCGGACCGCCAAGATTCTCAAACCCCTCGGGAATAAGCTTCCAGACATCTTGTGCGTTGAGGCTGGTATTGACCAACCCCATAACTGCCATGTGGCTGACGCCAGCTTCGCGCAGCCGGGTCAGACCACGAGAGACCCTCTCAGTCTGATCCTGCCCGGCGAAACAATGGCAGTGGACATCTATAATTTCCTGTCCGCTAAGTTTTTCCAATCAGCAATTCTTCCATTCAGCCTGACGTTTCTCAACAAAAGCAGTCAAACCCTCAACTGCATCGTGGGTCTTCATCAGTTCATCCAGATAGAGAATCTCAACCCGCTCCAGCTTGGCGATCACACGCTGCCGATACTCCTCGCGTGCAGCCAGAACGGCAAACCGCAGGGTGCTGGCGCTGCTTGGTACCAGATATTTATCGAAATATGCCAGGGCGGCCACTTCGGGATCATCGGTTATGCTATCGACCAGCCCGCTTGCCAAAGCTTCATCGGCGCCCATACTGCGCCCGGAAAAGAGCAGATCTTCGGCCTTGGCCTGGCCGATCCGCTCGGGCAGCAGACAACTGGCTGCCGGAGCGAAGACCGCCAGTTTGATTTCCGGCTGACCAAGCTTGGCGTCCGTAGCTGCGAACAGCATACTACCCGCAGCAGCAACCTCCAAACCACCTCCCAGGCACTGGCCTTTGATCGCCACCAGCAGCGGTAGCGGGAAGTTGATCATGCTACGCACCAGAGCGTGCAGAGACTTGAGCATCTCCGCGCACTGATCCGGCATATGCTCGGCAACGCTGGCCCCGAAGCTGAAATGCGGGCCTTCATGATCGAGCAGCACTGCGCGCAGATCTTTGGCATCGCGATACTCGGCCAGTGCAGCATCAAGGGCGGCAATCATGGCAGCATCGACGATGTTGGCCTTGGGTTGCGAAAGGCGCAAACGCAACAGCGTGCCATCGCGATCGAGCCAGACTTTCAATGGACTATCACTCATCGTCATCTCTCCTTAAACCGTTCAGTTTAAACCGTTCAGTTTTTACCCGGCATCAGGCTTTCGATCAGCTCTTCGGTCCAGGGGACCCCTTTGGCCAACCCCTGACGCAGCTTGACGAAATCAATTTCGCGGCCGGTCTCCTTGTTGCCTTCGTTGAAAGCACGGAAGCCGGTGCGCGCTTCGTTCATCATGTTGAGCGCCAACCAGGCACGGGAATTTTCCTTATTCTGGTTCCAGGCCTGAAGCTTTGGCTTACGCAATTCTTCGAGACTCTTGGCCATGCACTCGGGGAAAGTTTCGATCAACTTGGCACAGAGCTCCTCGACCTTTTCGTCGAGCATGCTCAGATCAATCGTACCGGACTTGATCAGCTCACGACCTTCTTTAAAGGCGCTACCGCTGCGGAATTCGCCGAGGATGATGCGACCGTATTCGTCGAACATCTGGTCGGTGATTACGGTCGGGTTGGCGACAAACTTGCCATCGATCTTCAGTGATGGAACCACGTCGGCAATAATGCCAAGGCGAGCAGCCTTGTGGGCCGAGAAGGGCTCACAAAGGGTTCCGGAGACCATCGCCTGTTCGCAGCCGATCATAACCGGCAGAAAATCGGTGGCACCACCGATCGCCGCCGAGCCGTGCTTGGGGCCAGCCTGGCCGAAATTGGCGAGGTCATGGGCGATGGTGAAATCACAGGCCATACCGATCTCCTGGCCGCCGCCGATGCGCATGCCGTTGACCCGACAGATCACCGGCTTGTCACAATCGAGAATCGCCGAGACCATGTCATTAAACAGACGCATATACTGGCGATACTCCTGCGGATTACCAGCATAATATTCCGCATATTCCTTGGTGTTGCCACCGGTACAAAAAGCTTTGTCGCCGACCGCAGTAAAGACCACAGCGTTAACTTCGCGATCCACCGAAGCACGACGGAAGGCTAAAATAGTCGCCTTGACCATATCGGTCGTATAGGAGTTGAATTGCTTGGGATTATTGAAGATGATCCAGGCGTTGTAGAGCCCTTCTATCACGGAACCGTCACGACGCCTGGCCGGACGTTTTTCATATTGAAGCATGCCGTCACAAAGACTTTCAATCTCCTGATCGACAAGGTTGTGATCAATAAGTTCGGCGGGTGCGGTTTCGGCAATAATCTGATCAGTTGTAGCCATGATGTACTCTCCTTGCGAATCGATTGAAATATTATACGTTAAGGTACCAGAATGGCGCGACGCTGCATCTTTTGCTGATGCACAGCGTCGAAAACAGCGTTAATCTCACTCAGCGGTTTCTGCTCGACGAAGTCTTTAAGATTAATCTTGCCGTCCAACACCAGATCGAGAGCTGGCGGGTAGTATTCCGGAAGGCAGCCCCAGTTACCCAGCGCACGGGCATGAAAAGCCATCAGGTTAGAAAGCCGGATATCGACTTTATCCATAGTGAAACCAACCACGCTCAAGGTAGCTCCGTGGACCATCAGACCGTAGGCTGATTCCTGGCCCGGCTTGCTGCCGGAACATTCAAAAATGAACCACTCGGTGCTCGGCAGACCATTTTCCTTGGCAAAAGCACTGATCGCTTTTTTCAGGTCACGGCCACCGATCTCACGGGCATTGAAGGTGATAGCTGCGCCATGCTCGACAATAGCATCCAGTTTGCCCTGGTCAATATCGATAGCGACCACGGTTGCACCAAAAGCCTTGGCCATTTGCACGCAATAGCCGCCAACGCCGCCGACACCGACGACAATAGCCAGGCTGCCTTCAGTGACACCTGCCTGATGGACTGCCTGGTAGGGGGTAGTCACTGCGTCGGCGACAACCGAGACATCGGCAAGTTCCAGCCCGGCAGCACTCAATCGTTTCTCATCGACCGGGCACAAGTCACGGGCGGGCACCACAATATGGCTGGCGAAACCACCCTGAATATCGTTGCCCGGCATCTGCTGGCTGCGACAGATTGTGCCTTTGCCACGCTTACAGAGATCACATTCACCACAGGGCATGACTGCCGGGATGATCACCGCCTTATTCAGCCAGTCACCAGCACCGTCACCGACAGCTACCACCCGGCCGCTGATTTCATGCCCTAAGGCGAGAGGCAGTTCCGAATTGGTGCGTACACCATCGTAAAAGAAACCCAGATCGGTATGACAAACCCCGCATCCAGCCACCTCGACAACCACCTCGCCCGCCTCAGCTTGAGCGGTAAACTCCTGACGGGTCAGCGGCTCCTTTACTCCATTCATCATCCAACGATAAGCATTTATTGACATGATTTTTTCTCCTGTGAATCGATTTCTAAAGATCCTTTATAATCTTTCAATCAGAGTCGCCATCCCCTGGCCATGGCCAATACACAGGGAGGCGATTCCATATTTACCGCCACTACTTTCCAGGCCGTTGAGCAGGGTCGTGATCAAACGGGTGCCGGTACTCCCCAGCGGGTGACCAAGAGCAATGGCTCCACCCCAGGGGTTGACCTTCTCACTCGAGAGTTGCAATTCATTAACACAGGCGATCGCCTGGCTGGCAAAGGCCTCGTTCAATTCGAAGAGGTCGATATTGGCAACCGAAAGCCCGGTTTTTTGCAACAGCTTGCGAATCGCCGGAACCGGCCCCATGCCCATTTGACAAGGATCGAGGCCAACAACAACAAAATCGACCACCCGGGCCCGGCGTTGCAATGCGAACTTCTCGCAGGCGGCATCGGAGGCCAGCAGGGTCAGGCTGGCGCCATCATTGAGGGGCGAGCTGTTTCCTGCCGTCACGGTGCCATCTTCCATAAAGATCGTTTTCAATTCGGCGAGGCTGGTGGCGTTGGTCCCGGGTCTTGGCGACTGATCCTGGTCGGCAAGAGAATCACCGGCAGGAATTGGCAGAATCTCTTTACTGAAATATCCAACTTCCTGAGCGGCGACCGCCTTGCGATGGCTCTCCACGGCAAAAGCATCTTGCTCTGCACGACTGACCCCGTAAATCTGGGCAACCTTTTCAGCAGTCAGACCCATGTTGTTAAAGGGGAATTCATAGCGGGCCAGCAGGCCCTGGTGATAATCGGTGGCCGCCTGCATCGGCACATGGGTCATGTGCTCGACGCCGCCGGCCAGCAGCAGATCGGCGTTGCCGGTGGCGATAGTGGAGGCAGCAAAATTGAAGGCTTGCAGGCTGGACGCACAGAGGCGATTAATAGTGACACCCGGTACGGAATCAGGGAGACCGGCCAGCAAAGAAGAAAGCCGGGCGATATTCTTGCCCTGCTCCAGGTGTTGGCCGACGCAACCGATGTAGATATCGTCTATGGCCGGAGTGAGTGCTTCACCTGCGGGTATCCCTTCAAGCAATCCGCGCATCAAGGCAGCGAGCATTTCGTCTGCCCGCGCCTCGCGGAATAATCCTTTATCGGGGTGGGCCCTGCCGATGGCTGTCCGTTTTGCTTCGACCAGATAAGCGTTCATTGAACTCTTTTCCTCACTCCTCACACGCTTCTAGAGTGACAGCAGACCGCAGCTTTTACCGCCGTCGACATGTAATACCTGGCCAGTGATAAATACAGCGTCATCTGAAGCCAGGAAGGCAACCGCAGCAGCAATATCCTCGACCTTGCCCATCTTGCCGGTCGGCTGCATACGGATCAGTCGCTCGCGGCCTTCGGCAGGCATCCCCTGGGTCATCGGCGTGTCGATCAGTCCCGGTGCCACCGCATTGACATTAACCTGGAAGCGGGCGAATTCGAGCGCCAGGGAGCGGGTCAGACTGACCAGTCCCCCTTTGCTGGCAGTGTAGTTGGCCTGACCGATACTGCCGAGCCAGGCACGCGAGACAATATTTACGATTTTGCCGGATTGCTGGGCCTTCAGGGTAGGAAAGACCGCTTGGCAACAGAGAAAGGCTCCTTTGAGATTGACGTTCAGAACCTGGTCCCAATCCTGCTCGGAGATATTTTTGATCAGATTGTCACGGATGATACCGGCATTGTTAACCAGCACATCAATGCCGCCAAACTTTTCAATAACCTCCGCAACCAGCTGTTGTACCTGCTCTTTGTCAGAAACATCTGTGACGATCGGCAAAATCTCACAACCAGACCCTTCAAGGCTGCCGGCCAGCCGGCGCAAATGCTCTTCATTGACGTCAACCAAGGCTAATCTTGCCCCTTGATCGGCAAAGCGATGAGCTATAGCGGCACCAATCCCCTGTCCGGCTCCGGTGATAATGACCACCCGATTCCGGTCCTCCTGTTCCGCAATGTTCATCAGCAAGCCTCCACGACCATGGCAATACCCTGTCCACCACCGATACAGGCGGAGGCAATTCCCAGTTGCTTGTTATCGCGTTGTAAGGTTTTCAGACAGGTCAGAGCCAGACGCACACCGGTCGCACCCAGGGGATGGCCGATGGCGATGGCACCACCATTGATGTTGAGTTTATCCTGATCGAGATCCAGAGCTTTTGCCACTGCCAGACACTGAGCGGAGAAGGCTTCGTTGATTTCAAAACGGTCGATATCTCCAAGGCCAAGCCCCATCTGCGCAAGCAGCAGTTGGATCGCAGGAACCGGGCCGATCCCCATAATGTCAGGGCGCACGCCGGAGGAAGCGAAGCCACGGATCTTGCCCAGCGGTTTCAAACCATTGGCCCGGACATAGTCGCCCGAGGCAACCAGCATCGCGGCCGCGCCATCGACGATACCCGATGCGCTACCGGCAGTGGTCGGACCCTCTTTGCTGAAGACGAAGGGCAGCTTGGCGAGTTGCTCCATAGTTGCCTGGCGGGGATGTTCGTCGGCGCTGATCGCCTCACGGCTGTTCAGGCGATATTTGCGCGGCTTGTAATCAGCCATTTCCAGAACCCCTTTGGCCTCCACCGGCACGACTTCCTGTTGGAAGAATCCAGCAGCCTGGGCTTCGGCATAGCGCTGCTGGCTACGCATAGAGAAGGCATCAACATCTTCTCGCGTCAGAGAGTATTCTTTGGCCAGGTTATCGGCTGTACAACCCATGGGTACCGCAGCGGTATCATTCAAGGCCTCCCAGAGCACATCGACAAACTCGGGTCGTCCCAACTGGAAACCCTGTCGGGCGGCATAGGATGCGAGCGGGAAACGACTCATGGTGTCAGTGCCGCAACCGAGCACCAGGTTAGCCTTGCCAAGAGCAATCTGCTCCGCGGCCTGCCCCAGCAGCTCGACCCCGGAACCACAGATTCGCTGGGTCAGGAGTGCAGTGCTTTCAAGCGGTGCGCCGCTGTAAAGAGCGATGTGGCGTGGCAAAAAGAAGCTGTCAGCGCTGGCCTGACCGATATTGGCGACGATAGTTTGATCGATATCCCCGGCCGGCACACCGGACGCTTCAATCGCGGCGCGGCTGGCAAGAATCCCCAGGTCAGTCGGTGAAACCCCTGACAGGCTGCCGGTGTATTTACCAAAGGGGGTCCGTTTCCCTTCGAGCAGATAGATGTCCTCAAAAAGAGCGCCGCTACCGGCCTGTTTATCCTGAAACCCCTGTACGCTTGCTTTCATAATCACTCCTTAATACTTTCAAAAAAATATTCTGTGTCAAATTTATGAGATGTCTAACAACCGATATAGCTCGGTTTCTTCCCACTGAGAATACTTTCGAGACCGGTCCGGGCATCCTGGGTCGCAAAAATAGTCTTCAGGCCGTCAAGTTCCAGTTGCAAACCGTCCTGAAGATCCAGACCGAAACCCTGGTCGATCAGACTCATGGCGGTCTTCAAGGCAACCGGAGCCTTGCGAGTAATGCCTTTGGCCTGTTTTTCAAAACCCTCGCGGGACAATAGTGGATGATTGAAGTCACCATCGAATGCGGCAAACTCAAGCTCTTCCGGGGTCTCTTCAACGCGACCAGCCTGGGCTTTGTCGAGGGACACCTCTGCCAGTTCCCGCCAATCGAAAACCGGGTCGATAACGGTGTCCACCAGGCCGAGAGCATAAGCTTTTTTGGCATTGATAAACTGACCACTGGCAACCAGCAGTTTGGTGCGGGCGACGCCGATCAGGCGACTGGTGCGCTGGGTGCCGCCGAGACCGGGGTAGATACCTATGCCGGTTTCCGGGAAGGCCAGTACCGACTTGCGTGTGCCGATGCGATAATCGCAGGCCAGGGCCAGTTCCAGCCCGCCACCAAGTGTCAATCCATCGAGATAAGCATAAGTGGTCTTGTCGGATGCACTGATTTTGTTCAGCACCTGCTGGCCGAATTCGGTAAAAGCCTGAATCCGCGGCAGGTCGTCAGCGTCTATGGTGTCGACAAAAAATTTGATATCGGCGCCGGCGATAAAGGCCTTGCCTTTGCCGTGAATGAAAATTTTACTGTGTCGCTGCAAGCATTGAGATCCTCAATACAGCGATTGAGCTGACTCATCACCTGCTCACCGAGAGGGTTCATCCGATCAGGAAGATCGAAAATAATGAAACCTGCGTCGCCGACCACCTCAGTGGTCACCCAGTTGAGATCCAAATTTTGAGCTTTATCTGAATCGACCAAGCATGCGGGCAGCGACAGGTTCCAGGCGGAGAAAACGCTCTCGACCATCTCTTTGACTTTCGCAGCCCCCATCTTTTCGAGCAGTTCGAAAGGCCCCATCGGCCAGCGCAAACCGGAGCGTGCACCCAGATCAGCGGAGGTCGCATCGACCACACCTTCATCGACCATTTGTGCAGCAACCCCGAGGGTGGCACCAACCAGACGACGGGTGATAACGTCTGCCTGATCAGAACCCTCATTGAGGTGCCGGGTGTCTTCAACGTTCCAGTCCCGCCCGGCCTCGACCTGCTGGCAAAGAATCTTCGCCGGGGCATAAAAAGTACCAAGCTCACCAGCCAGACCATCGGCGGCATGCATGGCAATCGGTACACCAGTCGCGTTCATCAGGGCGAAAGGCCCCATACCAACACCGAAAACCTCACAGGCGACCTGGTCGATAAAGGCAATACTGCCGAAGCCTTCCTCATAAAGACGGGCGGCCTCATTCAACCAGGGAACGAAGAAACGATTGACAGCAAACCCCGGAGCGTCCTTGACCAGAATCGGGGTCTTGTCATAGAAAGCGTAGAAATTTTCCAGAGCGGCAACTATTTCAGGTGCCGACTTTTCGCCGGGGATCAACTCGACCAGTTTATTCTTGGCCGCATGAAAGAAGTAGTGAACCCCAACCACCCGCTCAGGCGTCTGCAGGCCAGCAGCAATTTCACTGATCAGAAACGAGGACGTATTGCTGGCGAGGATACAGTCAGCACCAACCACCTTCTCCAACTCAGCGAACAGCCCCTTCTTGACCTCCAGGTTTTCAAAAATCGCCTCGACCACCAGACCGGCCTTGGCCAGCTCAGCCTGCTCGGTGGTGCATTGCAGTCGACCGAGAATCTGATCAAAGGCCTGCTGATCGATCAGCCTGCGCTCCAGGGCCTCGCCCAGAGATTCGCGGATATAGCCAACACCTCGATCCAGAAATTCCTGCTTCTGGTCAACAAGAATGACCGGCAGACCCTTCATGATAAAGTGCTGAGCAATCGCAGAACCCATCGTTCCTGCGCCAACAACGCCTACAGTAGTAATTGGTTTCATTCGCATACCCTCTTTAGTAAGTAACAACAGCAGTAAGTAACAGCAACAACTATAACACCCGGAGACTATCCTGCTGATGCAGGAACAACGGCTTTCGACCTCCTCAATTCATCACCAATCGCCACCTCTTGTTTCGCACTGCGAAACTGTATTTCGCTATTCACGAATCTTATCCGACAACCCACTCCTTGTAAATATTTTTCTGAAGATAAAGATGGAACCTCCCTTACAATACTCACAACATATTGTTATCACATGATAATAAATCACAACACATTTTAATAAATATCTGACAACAACAATTAAACAACAACAAATCCAGGCGACTCGGTCCAAACATGTTTCGCAATGCGAAACTGTCTTTCAAGAAACATTGTTTTATCCCTTGACACTGTGGCCCCTTTTCGATTAGACATTATAACCGGGAGAAAGAGCCTATGCACAACAACATGGCGCACAACAACACGACATTGGATAACAGGGGCAGCAAAGCAGAGCTGATCGCGATGGATGGGCTCGACTCCCTGGAAGAAAACAGCAAGGATCGTCAATTTGTGACGGCCCTGGCTCGTGGACTGGAAGTCCTGCGCTGTTTCAAACCCAGAGATCGACACCTGGGAAATCAGGACATCGCAGAACGTACCGGGCTACCGAAACCGACCGTTTCCCGTCTGACTTACACCCTGACCCGTATGGGTTATCTCTACCACGACGAAAAGCTTGGCAAATACCAGCTCGGCACCGGGGTGCTCTCCCTCGGCTTCTCATTACTCACCAACATGGATGTATTGAAGATCGCCCGCCCCATGATGCAGGAACTGGCGGACTATTCACATACCGTGGTTTCGGTCGGTACCCGCGATCGCCTCGGTATGATCTACCTCGATGGACGACACAGCACTGACGCCACCGTTTCCTTGCGCCGCGAACCGGGCACCCGGGTTCCTATCGCCACAACCGCCATGGGTCGAGCCCTGCTTTGCGGACTGCCGGAAAATGAGCGGGAACAGTTAATGAACAACATCCGCCAACGGGATCCTGACAATTGGCCAAAACATCAGGCCGGCATAGAACAGGCCTTGCGCGACTATCACGAGCGCGGCTTCTGCCTGTCGATCGGCGACTGGCGCAGCGACGTCAACGCTATTGGCGTACCGATGCTGCCGATCGCCGGAACCCGGCTCTTGACCTTTAACTGTGCGGCACCATCGTTTGTGCTGCGCCAGCATATGCTCGAAGACGACATCGGGCCTCGGCTGGTCAACCTGGTGAGAACGATTGAGGCAGAAGCCGCCCGTTATTAACTTCTGCACTGCTAACAGGAAACAACTATGGCACAACCGGTCTATGTCGGACTTGACATGGGAGCATCACGCACCAAGGTGGCGGTCATCGACCGGCACGGGACAGTGCTCGGCCATGCGGCAAAGAAATCGGGGATCGACTTTGCCGCGACCGCAGCGCTCTGTCTGGATGCTTCCCTGGAACTGGCCGGCGCCAACCGGAGTGAGATTGTCAATGCGATCGCCACCGGTTACGGTCGCAACAACGTCGCCTTTGTCACCGAAAAAAGCAAAACCGAAATCGGCTGCCATGCCAAAGGCTGTTACTACCATTTTTCTGAAGCGATCACGATCATCGACATCGGCGGCCAGGATAACAAGATCATCAAGCTCAATGCCGCAGGACAACGCGACAGCTTCAAAATGAACCGCAAATGTGCCGCCGGGACCGGAGCCTTTCTTGAGGAGATGTCGAGCCGCCTCGACATCCCCCTTGACGAGATGAACAACATGGCCAGCCAGGCGACAGAAATGATCAAGCTCGGCAGCTACTGCACGGTCTTCTCGGCCACCGAGGTTTTAGAGAACATCAGGCATGGCAAGCCGGTCGCCGACATCATCAAGGGGATCTTCTACTCAATGATCCAGAGAGTGCTGGAAATGGACTCCCTGACCGAAAAAGTAGTATTAAGCGGCGGGGTGGTCGCCCACAACCCCTACCTGGTGGAGATGACTGAGGAAATGATTGGCCGTCCGGTGTTGATTCCCGAGTTTCCCCAGCTTACCGGTGCCCATGGCGCAGCCCTTTACGCTCTGGATGCAGCAACGGCCGGGGGATCATAGCTTTATTATTCGACTTGAGATTGGCTGAGAAACAGACGCTTGAGGAGAGATTATGGCTCAAGAAAAGCAACCGCAAAGAAAGAAGATCGAAGCAACCGGACAGATGATGAAAATCATGTCCGATTACTTCTACGATCTGAACGACGCAGAGAAATCAGAGGACCGCAAGGTCGCCTGGTGCACCAGTGTCGGGCCGGCGGAATTGCTCAGAGCAATGGGCTTCGCCGTACACTTTCCGGAAAACCATGCCGCCATGCTCGGTGCCACGCGCATGGCCACTGAACTGATTCCAGAAGCCAACACCATCGGCTATTCTCCTGATATCTGCTCTTATCTGACCGCCGACATCGGCGCCTATCTGAAAGGGGTCTCGCCCCTTGCCAAGGCCTACCCGGGCATTGAGGCTCCGCCCCACCCTGACATACTGGTTTACAACACCAATCAGTGTCGCGACGTTCAGGACTGGTTTTCCTGGTACGCAAAAGAACTGGATGTCCCCTGTATTGGGATTACATCACCAAAGAACTTTACCGATGTCAGCGACATTCTGATCGACGACGTCACACAGCAGATCGAAGCGCTGATTCCGACTCTGGAAAAGGTTGCCGGGCAGAAATTGGATATGCAGCGACTAAGCGAAATCGTCGCACTCTCCCGCGAATGTACCGAACTCTGGCGTCAGGTTCTGGAAACCGCAGCAGCAGCCCCGGCACCCTTAAGTTTCTTTGACGGCACCATCCATATGGGGCCCGCAGTGGTCTTGCGCGGCACCCCGCAGGCAGTCGATTACTACCAGCAACTACTCAGTGAGTTGCAACAGAGGATCACTGACGGAGTCGGCGCCGTTGATGGCGAGCAGCATCGCATCTACTGGGAAGGCATGCCGGTCTGGGGCCGTCTGCGTCAGCACTCTGAACTTTTCTCTGGACTACATGCCAACGTACTGGTTTCCACCTACTGCAGCAGCTGGATCTTCCCCGACTTCGACGCCAATGATCCAATCCGCAGTATGGCAAAAGCTTATCTTGGACTCTTTATCGTCCGCTCTGACACTTACAAGGAAAAGTACATCAAAGAGATGCTGGAGAAATTCCATATCGACGGCATCATCTACCACGATGCCAAGACCTGCCCCTGCAATTCCAACAGTCGCTACGGCATGCCGCAACGACTGGAACAGGAAACCGGCATCCCGAGCCTGGTGATTTCCGGCGACCTCAACGACTTGCGATGCGTTTCCGACGAGCAGACCCGAACCAATGTCGAAGCTTTTATCGAGCAACTTGAGGAGAGAAGATAAGATGTTAGACGCCCTGTTCAAGCCTAAAGCGATTGCCCTGGTTGGTGCATCGACCAAGGAGCTTTCCATCGGCAACGTTATTATCAGAAACCTCCAGACCTACGGCTACAAGGGCGAGATTTACCCTGTCAACGCCAAGGCCAGCGAAGTCTGCGGGATCAAAGCCTATGCGACCCTGGCGGACATCCCTGGCGAAGTCGATCTGGCGCACATCATTATCCCCAGCCAGTTCGTCCCCCAGGCGATTGAAGAATGTGGCAAAAAAGGCATTAAAGCGGCCATCATCAACTCCGCCGGTTTCAGTGAAATGGGCGATGAAGGCGCCAGGCTACAGGAAGAGTTCCTGGCCAACGCCCGCAAATACGGCATCCGCCTGTTCGGTCCCAACTGCCAGGGGATTATCAATTCCGACCCGGAACTGAACGCCTACTGCAACTTCACTTTCACCTTCCCCAAACCGGGCAGCATCTCGGTAGTGGCTTTGAGCGGCGGCGTCGGTGCGTTGATCATGCAGGTTCTGGACGATCTGGATATCGGTCAGCGACTCTACGCCTCCAACGGCAATGCCTGCGATGTCTCGATCCCGGAAATCATTCAATATTACGGCGATGACGAGGAAACCAAGGCGATCATTCTCTACACCGAAGGTTTTGACAAGCCACGCGAATTTCTTGAAGTGACCCGCGAGGTGGTCAAGAAGAAACCGGTTCTGGCCATGAAAGCCGGTCGCACTGAAGAAGGCGCCAAGGCGGCCTCTTCCCATACCGGTTCACTGGCCGGAGTCGATATCGCCACCGAACTTATTTTTGAAAAAATCGGCGTCCTGCCCTTCAATGACGAGGGCGAAATGGTCCGCGCGGCGATGGCTTTTTCCAGCCAGCCGATCCCCACCGGCAACCGGGTCGGCATCATCACCAACACTGGCGGGCCGGCGGTTATCGCTACCGACGTGCTGGTCGATTTTGATCTTGAAGTACCGAAACTCTCCGAGACATCGATCGCCAAGTTGCAGGAAACCCAGTTCCCCCAGGCGGCTCTGGAGAACCCCATCGATGTAGTCGCCACCGCCGGTGGCCCGCAGTTCCGCGCCGCCCTCGACGTCTTGCTGGATGATGATCAGATCGACTGCATCTACATCAACTTCGTCACCGCGCCCTTCACCGATACCGACGATGTCGCCCGCGAGATCGTCGCGATCAGCCGTCAGCGTCGCAAGCCGCTGGTCTGTAACTTCATGACCAACCTGAAGCTGGAACGTTACCAGAAGACCATGGCGATCCTCAAAGAAGGCGAGGTGCCCTACTATGCCAACCCCGGCGATGCCGCCCGCGCCCTCGGCGCCCTGGTGCAGTACGGCCGCATCCAGCAACGCGATATCGGTCAACCGCAAACCTTCAGTGGCGTCAATCCCGATCAGGCCAGAGAGATCATCGAGCAAGCCCGACAGGCAGGCCGTGAAGTTCTTTCCGCCTTCGAGGTCTACAGAATCTTCGAAGCCTACGGTATCCCGGTCGCGCCCTGGCAAGTTGTGCAGAGTGCCGAGCAAGCGGTTGCTGCAGCCGCAGAGATCGGCTATCCGGTGGTCGTCAAAGTCGACTGTGCTGAAATCGATCACAAGAGCGACATGGGTGGGGTCGCCATCAACCTCAAAGAGGCCGCAACAGTGAGCAGCACAGTTGAAGAGATGCAGGGCCGCCTTGGCCACTATGGCGACTTAAACTTTCTGGTACAGAAATTCCTCCCCGGCGGCCGCGAGCTGATTATCGGCGCCAGCGCCGAGCGGGAGCTGGGTCATCTGGTGATGTTCGGTCTCGGTGGTATCTACGTCGAAGTTCTCAAGGATGTCATTTTCAAGGTCGCTCCGGTGACCCGCGTAGAAGCCGAAGAGATGCTTGCGGGGATCAAAACCACGGCACTGCTCGACGGCGTTCGCGGCGAAGCAGGAATCGACAAACAAGCGGTGATCGAACTGATACAGCGAGTCTCACAGCTGCTTGGCGACCTGCCGATGATCGAGGAGATGGACCTGAATCCGATCATGGCTTTTGCCGACAAGGCCTTCGCAGTCGATGGTAGAATCCGGATTGGGAGTGAAAGCTAAGCAATGGGACGCTGATCAAATCTGATGAACGCTGATTAAGCTAAAACAAAACTTTTTATTTAAGTATACCAACAACTTCTAAGCTTCTATGGAGTGGAAAAGATGCTTTTAGGAATAAATAAAGCTGGAGACAATTGGCAAGCGAGTTGTCAGTCTCGCATCACAACCCCGGATGAGGCCGTCAAGGTGATCAAATCCGGGGACCGCGTTTTTCTGACCGGCAATGCTTCGGTGCCGCTGCCGCTGCTCGATGCCTTGGTCAAGCGTGCGCCAGAGTTGCGGGATGTTGAAATCTGTCATCCGCTGACCATCTGCCCGGCAGACTATGTTGCTCCCGAAATGGACGGGCACCTGCGCATCAACTCGATGTTTATCAGCGCCAACGTCCGCAAGGCCGTCAATCAGGGACGCGCCGATTTCACCCCGGTGATGCTCTCTGAGTTCCCCCTGCTATTCAAAAACGGGCACCTTCCCCTTGATGTGGCATTAATCCATGTCTCACCTCCGGACGAAAACGGCTTCTGCTCCATGGGCGCGGAATCAGGCCTCACCATCTCGGGCGCGGAGGTCGCCAAGGTCGTTATTGCGCAGGTGAACGAACAGATGCCGCGCACCCTCGGTGACACCGCCATGCATATTGACAAGATGCATTACATCGTGCCGAGCAATACGCCTCTCTTTGAAATGCCGATGGGAGATGATGCAGATCAGGTGGTGGTTGAAAAGATCGCCGCCCATATCGCCAAACTGATCCCCGACGGCGCAACCATGCAGTTGGGGATCGGGGCACTTCCCAACGCCGTCCTGAAATTTCTCTTTGAGAAAAAAGACCTGGGTATTCATTCCGAACTGATCTCGGACGGAGTGATCGATCTGGTCGAAGCGGGCGTCGTCAACGGTTCGCGCAAAAGCCTGCATCCTGACAAGATCACCTGCGGTTTTCTGCTCGGGACCAAACGCCTCTACGACTGGGTGGACAACAATCCACTGGTGGAATTACGCCGTACCGAGTATGTCAACGACCCCTTTGTGGTGGCGCAGAACGATCGCATGGTGGCGATCAACTCGGCGATCGAGATTGATTTAACTGGCCAGGTCTGTGCCGACAGTATCGGCACCAGGCTGCATTCAGCCGTCGGCGGACAACTCGATTTCATCTATGGCGCTTCCCGTTCCAAAGGCGGCGTGCCGATCATTGCCCTGCCAAGCACATCGACACAACGCAACGGAACCGTTCTCAGTCGCATCGTGTCAATCTTGAAGCCTGGCGCCGGGGTCGTTACCAGCCGTAACCACGTCCACTATATCGCCACCGAGTATGGCGTCGCCGAACTCTATGGCAAAACAATCCGGCAGCGCACTAAAGCACTGATCAATATTGCCCATCCCGACTTCCGCGACGAAATTACCGCGCAAGCCAGGGAGTTGAATTACCTATAAGGGTTTCCGACCGTAGAACCCGACAACACCGACAGACTGCGAGAGAAGGGGTAAGATTATGGCTTGGAATCAAGAAGAAACCATCAGTCGCGATGATATGCAGGCTCTCCAACTGGCGGGGCTGCAAAAAACCGTCAGCTACATTTATGAACGCAATGCCTGTTACCGGCAAAAGCTTGACAATCATGGTGTGAAGCCGAGCGACATCAAATCTCTGGACGATATCAAACTGCTCCCCTTTACCACCAAACAGGATCTGCGTGACAACTACCCCTTCAAACTCTTCTCCGCCTCGCCGGAAGAGATCGTTGAGTACCACGCCACCTCCGGCACCACCGGCAAGCCGATTGCCGTCGGCTACACCAGGGAAGATGTCGAGATCTGGACCGAGTCGATGGCCAGGACCTGTGCAGGAGCAGGCTTTGACAGCAATGATATAGTACAGAACATCTTTGGTTACGGCCTCTTTACCGGCGGCATAGGTGCACACTACGGCGCGATGCGTGTCGGCGCCGGAGTCATCCCGATCTCCGGCGGCAACACCCAGAAACAGATCATGCTGATGCAGGACTTCGGTACCACGGCACTGACCTCCACCCCCTCTTTTCTGATCCATATCCATGAAGTCGGTGAGCAAATGGGCGTTGATTTCAAAAAGCTCAATCTAAAGAAAGCCGTCTGCGGCGCCGAGCCCTGGAGCGAGTCGATGCGTCAATCGATTCAGGAAAAATTCGGCATCAAGGTCTGTGATATCTACGGTCTCTCTGAAATTACCGGCCCCGGGGTCTCTTTTGAGTGCTGGGAAGAGCAGAACGGCCTGCATATCAATGAGGATTTTTTCTACCCGGAAATTATCGATCCCGATACTGGCGAGGTCCTCCCGGCCGGTGACGAGGGAGAACTGGTTTTCACCACCATCAACAAGTACGGCCAGCCGCTGCTGCGTTACCGGACTCGGGATATTTCCAGCCTCAGCTATAAGACCTGCTCTTGTGGGCGCACCCTGGTGAAGATGGCCCGGGTTACCGGACGCAGCGACGACATGCTGATTATCCGCGGCGTCAATGTTTACCCCTCGCAAATTGAATCGGTGATTCTCAAACGTGAAGGGGTCTCGCCCCACTACATGGTCATTGTCGAGCGCAAAGGCGCGATGGACTCCCTGCGGATCAAAATCGAGGTCACTGAAGAGTTTATGATCAAGGCAGCTGCCGACATCCTCAAGGGAGATGAATTTGATATCCTCGAAGACGTCGCAATCGTACACAGCAAAAAACGCAATCTGCAACACGATATCAAGGATGCTGTCGGCATCTCTGTCGATATTAACCTGGTGCCACCCCACAGTATCCCGCGTAGTGAAGGCAAGGCCAAACGAATCGACGATCGTCGAACGGATTGATTTGCTTTGACGTAATCTAAATCTGCGGGTACAAGAAGGGTTCAAATTGACACTCATCCGGCTCCTCTGCGGGAGTCAATCCAGATGTTGAAGCTAATCAACATCCTGGAGTTAAAAAAAGGGAAGGTTTTGATGAAAAAGATAATTTCCGGTAACGAAGCCATCGCATTGGGTTTCGGGGATTCAGGCGGGGTTTTCGCCTCCGGCTACCCCGGCACCCCCAGCACCGAAACCCTCGAAGAAGTCGCCCGCCTGGGTGACGTCTACTGCGAGTGGGCTCCGAATGAAAAAGTGGCTCTGGAGTCGGCAATCGGCGGTTCTATCGCCGGTGGGCGCTCCCTCTCGACGATGAAGCATGTCGGCGTCAATGTTGCCGCCGACCCCCTGCTGACTTTGACTTACACCGGCGTCAACGCCGGGCTGGTTCTGATGGTTTCCGACGATCCGGGGATGCACTCCTCGCAGAATGAACAGGACAGCCGCAACTACGCCAAATTCGCCAAGGTGCCGATGCTCGATCCCTCCGATTCTCAAGAAGCCTACGATATGGTGCGGGCCGGTTTCGAGATATCTGAACAATTCGACACACCATTGATGCTGCGCACCACCACGCGGATTTCACATGCCAAGGGAGTGGTTGTCCCGGGAGAGAAAATTGCTCCGCAGATCGGTGAATGGGTCAAAGATGTCCCCAAATACGTCATGTTGCCCAACTTCGGCAAGCTCAAGCATATTGAGGTTGAAGCGCGGCTTCTAAAATTACAGGAATTCGCCGAAACCACCCCCCTGAACCGGATTGAGATGGCAGATACGGAACTCGGTATCATCACTTCAGGGGTTGCCTACCAGCATGTCCGCGAGGCCTGCCCGAACGCCTCGATTCTGAAACTGGGGATGATTCATCCACTCCCGGAGAGAAAAATCCGCGAGTTCGCCAGCAGCGTCAAACGCCTGATGATCGTTGAAGAGATGGATGCCATCTTTGAAGAACAGATCCGCGCCATGGGCATTGACGTCGAGATCGGCAAGAACAAATTGCCACTCTGCGGTGAGATTAACGCTGACATTATCCGCGCCGCTCTTGGTGACAGCGTCGGCAAGACCGCTACTCCGGTAGAGGGGCTGCCGCAACGTCCGCCGGTCTTCTGCCCGAGCTGCGCACACCGCGGCCTGTTTACCATTCTCAGCAAACTCAAAACCTTCGTCTCCGGCGACATCGGCTGCTACACCCTGGGTGCGCTGCCGCCGATGAACGCCATGCATTCGGTCATCGACATGGGCGCCAGCATCAGCGCCGCACACGGCATGGCCAAGGTCAACGCCATTGCCGGACGAGACGAGAAACCGGTCGCCGTCATCGGCGATTCAACCTTTTTCCATTCAGGGATAACCGGTTTGTTGAGCATGGCCTATAACGCCGGCAATGCTCTGGTGATCATCATGGATAATCGTACCACCGGCATGACCGGCGGTCAGGAGAACCCAGGCAGCGGCGTCACCTTGCAGGGCGTCCCCACCCGTCAGGTCGAAATTGCCCCGCTGGTCAAGGCCCTGGGTATCGACAATGTCGCGGAGCTTAACTCATACGATCTCAAAGAGACCGAAGCCGCGATCAAGAAGGGCCTCGAAACGCCGGGTCCCTATGTACTGATCGACAAGAACCCCTGCATCCTGCGTTACAAGATTCGCAAACCCGCCATCACCGTCGACCAGGACAATTGCACCGGTTGCCGTGCCTGCCTCAAGGTCGCCTGTATGGCTTTAGGGTTAACCGCCTCCGGTGAAAATCAAAAGGTCCGGGTCGATCCCAACATCTGCAACGGCTGTGGTGTCTGCGCGCAGATGTGTAAATTCGATGCGATGCACGTAATCGAGGGAGAAAACAATGCAAATCTTTAATATCGTTATTGCCGGTGTCGGTGGCCAGGGAGTTCTGATGGCCTCAAAGGTTCTCGCCGAAAGTGCTTTGGCCAGCGGCCTGGATGTCAAACAGAACGAAGTTCACGGCATGGCCCAACGCGGCGGCAGCGTGATCAGTTTTGTGCGGATCGGCGACCAGGTCAACTCGCCGGTGGTCATGCCCGGAACAGCTGACATGCTGATCTCCTTCGAACCGCTCGAAGCCTTGCGCTATATCCACTTTCTCAAGCCAGGTGGCCGGCTGGTCTACAACAAGGTCTCCATCAACCCCAGCACCGTAGCCGCCGGACTGGCAGTCTATCCGCAGGATGTAGAAGAGCAGATTGCCGCCGCCGATGCTGAGACTCAGGGGGTTGAAGCCCTCTCTATCGCCCGTGAAGCCGGCAACGGCAAAGCGGTTAATATGGTGATGGTCGGGACCGTCATGAAGCATTTGCCCTTCAAGGAAGAAGTCATTACTGAAGTCGTGCGGCAAATCTCGCAGAACAAAGGGGTCGAGATCAATTTAAAGGCTCTGGCCGGTGGTGCAGAGGCGTAATTTTTGATGTATGGATAGACCAAAAGATCAAAGACTCAAGCGAAACGCAAAGACGCAAAGTTATCAAGAAAGACGCAAAGTTATTTTTGATTTCACCATAAAGCCTGTTTTCCTTTGTGTCTTTCCCAGCTTTTCATTGCGTCTTGAGTGAGCGCAGCGAACGGGCGTTAATCTTTAGTTCGGTTCACATTGTCGTTAAGCCGAAGCAAAGGAAATCCATCATGAAACTGACATTAAAGCAGATATCGATATTTCTTGAAAATTCTCCGGGCCGCTTATATGAAGCGACCCAGGCCCTCGGCGAGGCAGGTCTCAACCTGAGGTCTTTATCCATCAGCGATATCTCCGGTTTCGGGGTGCTGAGAATCCTGGTCTCAGATGTGGCTAAAGCACGCAGTATCATTATGGAAAAGCAGCTTCCTGCGAGAGTGGATGAGGTGGTCGCCGCAGAGATTAACGATGCTCCGGGCAGCCTGGCAAAGACCCTTAAGTTGCTGATGGAGAACAAGATCAACGTCGACTACATGTATGCACTGGCAGGAACCTCTTCGGGGAAAGCCGTCATGGTTTTCAGCTTCAGCGACAATGACCTGGCAATAAAACTGCTGCAGGAGAATCAGGTAACAGTCCTTGATGCCGAATCTTTCGGAATTCTCGAAAGGCCGGCAGACACCAGGGAGGGTAACGATGGCTGAAACCAGCTACCGGCCGAAAAAATTTGCCGTCATCGGCGCGGGTCCTGTCGGTGGAGTCGTCGCGGCCTTCCTTGCCAAAGGAGGCTACGAGGTCACGCTTTGCGACATCGTCCCGGAATTGCTTGCCCCGGCGCTGGATCCCGGGATTATCCTTGAGGGTGTCGACACGCTCCAGGTCAAGGTGACGCGCACCACAACCCGGATTGATGATCTGCTCAACGATCCTCCTGATGTCATCTTCATCACCGTCAAAGCAACAGCTCTGCCGTTGATTGCCTCGGCCCTGGAAGATTTTGTTGGCGAAGGCCGTTACGTGATCAGCTGGCAGAACGGCATCGACACAGGGGTGGAACTGGCCCAGCACCTGGGCAATAAGTCGGTTATGCGCGGGGTGGTTAATTTCGGCTGCGTTCCCTTGAGTCCGGGTCACATCCGCCTGGCCTTCCATCATCGACCCCATTTCCTGCAAGAACTCGATCCGGAGTCGAAAGATGCAGCCATCGGGCTCTGCAATGTCTTGACCGAGTGCGGCCTGGATACCCACCACACGGATCGGATCATGGACATGGTCTGGCGCAAGACCGTTATGAATGCCGGCATGAACCCGATGTGTGCCGTGACCGGCATGACCATGGTAGAAATTATCAACGATCCTATCACCTTTAACCTGGTTGATGCGCTGATCAAAGAGGGGATTGCCGTGGCTCGTGCCAACGAGTTTTCTCTAGGGTCAAACTATTACCCCTATGCCATCAATTACATTAGAAATGCCGGTAATCATAAACCTTCCATGCTTCAGGATGTCGAAGCAAAGCGTCGCACCGAGGTTGATTACATCAATGGCAAGATTATCGAATATGGCTCTCAGGCCGGTATTGCCACCCCCTACAACAACATGATCCGGGGGCTGGTCAAGGCACTTGAGCCGAAGTAAGTCAGGCAGCCTATGAGGACTTTGTCATGAAATTAAAACAGTTATCGATTCCCCTTGAGAACTCACCCGGTCGACTGCATGAAGTCACCAAAGCGCTGGGAGATGCCGGGATCAATCTGCGAGCCCACTGTATTTGTGATTCGACTCACGATTTTGGCGTACTGCGAATTCTGGTCTCCGATCTACCCGCCGCTCGAGCTGTCATCATGGAAAAGTTTATCCCGGCGCGGGTCGACGATGTCATCGCCGTGGAGATTGAAGACAACCCCGGCAGCCTGGCCCGGATTCTGAGCCTGTTTCTGGGGACCAAAGTCAATGTTGAGTATATGTATGCCGTCGCCGGCGCAAACCTGGAAAAGGCCGTCATGGTGTTTCATTTCAGTGCCATCGATCAAGCCATTGAGCTTCTGGAAAAAAATGGCGCAAAACTGCTCGATGCAGAGTCGTTCGGCATTCTCGTAGACCAGGGATAAGTCATGCAGGAAAAAACAAGTTACAGACCAAAGAAATTCGCCGTTGTCGGCGCCGGTCCGGTCGGTTGCATCGTTGCCGCGTTCCTCTCTAGGGGCGGTTATGAGGTGACTCTCTGCGATGTCCAGACAAGCCTGCTCGAACCCGCCCTGGATCCAGGGATCACTCTTTCGGGTACGGAGAATTTTCAAGCCAGGGTGGCGAAAACCACAACTCGTGTTGATCAACTCGCCGATGACCCTCCAGATGTCGTGATTATCACCGTAAAGGCAACAGCTCTGCCGATCATCACCTCTGCCTTGGAGGGTTTCATTGACGAGGGACGTTATGTTGTCAGCTGGCAAAATGGCATCGATACAGAACTTATTCTGGCCGAACGGCTTGGCAAAAAACAGGTCATGCGCGCAGTGGTTAACTTCGGCTGTAATCTGGAAGGACCGGCAAAGGCCAGGATGGTCTTTCACCATCGCCCCCACTATTTGCAGGAGCTTGACCCAGCTTCAAGAGAAGCAGCCCTCGGCGTCTGTCACGCCCTGACCGAATGCGGCCTCGACACACAACACACTGATCAGATCCGCAATATGGTCTGGTCCAAGACGGTCAACAACTCCAGTATGAATCCGGTCTGTGCCGTCACCGGCAAGACCATGTTCGAAGTCATTAACGACCCGATTGTTTTTGGCCTGGTTGACTCTTTGTTGAAAGAAGGGGTCCGGGTGGCCCGAGCCAACGAGCTTTTGTTAGGTCCGGATTTCTATATAGATTGTATTGACTACATCAAGGAAGCCGGGCACCACAAACCATCGATGTTGCAGGATATTGAAGCAAAGCGTCAAACCGAAATCGACTATATCAATGGCAAAATTATTGAATACGGTGAACGGGCGGGCGTACCGACACCTTACAATACGACCTTGCGTAGTCTGGTCAAGGCGATTGAAACCTAGGCAGCTGTCTACCCAGCGACAGAACAATATTATATTTTTTAGATAAAAACGAGCGTAACAAGACACAAACGCTTGTTTTAATTAAGTAAACGTTGTTATTTTTTAAGGAAGTCCTTTCTTGACTGCAACGCTGTGTGACGTTATTCTGACAGTCACGAAATTAGTTGGAGTTCGTAACGTTTGAGAAACAATAAATGCCTTTCGCCAAACACATGGTGTAGGCCCATCACCCTAGAGGAGGTACCAGATGAAGAGAGCATTTGTCCTGTTTCCGCTGCTTGTCCTGCTGACTGCCAGTCTGCTGACCAGCCCCCTGCTTGCAGCTGAGAAGAAGAAAGATCCATTGGCAAACTGGAAGACAAAATTTGACTATTCGAAGGCCGAATATACCTACATTTTGTCGAACATTTCTCATCCGGTTATCGAAGGGGTTGCTGTCGGCTACAACCTTCGCGACGCTCTCTGGAAAAAATCAGACGGCCGCATCTATGTTGATTACCGCCCGCTGGCACAACTCGGCGGTGAGAAAGACGTTATCTCCAAGCTGAAAATCGGCGCGGTACAGGGAATGCTGGCCTCTTCCGTCGCCTCGGCCAATATTGCCGACAAGCTCGGCATCGTCAACCTTCCTTACGTTGTCGACACCTTTGATAAACTTGACAAGTTCCGCAGTGACCCGGAGCTCTGGGGCCCCTTCAGCAACAGCGCTCAAGCTGCCGGCCTGATGGTTCCCTGATATCACCGGTTACGGTATGTACGGCTGGGCCACCACCACTCCCGGTAAAAAATCTGGCAGATGCCAAGAGCGTTAACTTCCGCATCGCTCAGGCCCCGGTCAACACCGACCTCTACAAAGCCTGGGGCAACAAGTTTACCGTTCTGCCTTGGCCGGATGTCCCGCAGGCACTGCAGACTGGCGTCATCAATGGTCTCGACCACACAGCGATCGTCTGCAATATCACCAAGAAGTTCACCATCGCCAAATACTTTACCGAGGTCAACTATGCACAGGGCCTCTTCATCCACCTGGTCAACAAGCGCTGGTTCAACAAACTGCCGGCGGACCTGCAGAAAATCTTCATCGAAGTCATCGAAGAAGAAAGCGCCAAGACCCGTGATCTGACCAGAAAACAGCATGACGTTCAGATTGCCAAAGCCAAGGAAGCTGGGGTACAATTCTTCCCAACTCTCAGCTGCTGACAAGGCCACTCTGGTGAAGCAGGCCGAGCCGGTTTACGCCTCCTGGGGTAAAAAGATTGGTCTCGATTATCTGGCCAAAGTCCGCACCACACTCGGCAAGTAATTAGCATTAGTAATTATTCAAATCTTTGATTGGAGCCGGGGGGCTCAGCCCCCCGGTTTTTTTAATGCTGAAAAATACAATTCAAAAAATTGATCGCCTCTTTATCTTCCTGGAAGACTGGTCCCTCATGCTTTCAGTGTGCATTGCCCTGACGGTTGCCATGGCCAATGTTCTGCTGCGCAAAGCTGACCAACGAGGTCAATCTCTATTGGTCGGACGAAGTGGTGCGCAAAACAATCTACTTCTCGACTTACATCGGCTGCGTTGTCGCGGTTCGCAGTCGTTCACTGATCCGTATTGATGCGCTGCCGCAAATGGTTCCCCGGTCTCAAAAGAATCCTGACCCTCTTTGCTCATATGGTTACCCTGGTTTTTTCAGGGGCCATGATCTATCTGGGTTGGACGATGACGGTCATGATGTATGAGGATGAATACGCACGGACCGCCAGTCTGCAGATCCCTGAATGGATATTTTACGCCGTCCTGCCGACCATGGGGGTGATGATGTTCTTCCGCACTCTGATTGTCATGGTCGAAGACTGGAAGGAGGGGGCTGTCAGTTAAGGATCGCTCGCTTCAAGCCTGCGTGAAACGCCCTATCAACTTATGGAAGCCAACTACCTGATCATCCTGTGCCTGCTGCTCGGACTGCTCGCTTCGAGCGTGCCGGTCTTCATGGCGCTCTTTTTCACCGGTTTTGCCGGACTGGTCTTTATGCTCGGTATCGATCCGCAGATCGTCATCGAGGTGCTCTATCGCAGCATGGATAAATTTGCCCTGGTGGTGGTGCTGTTTTTTATCCTCTGCGGCAACATCATGACCACCGGTTCAATTGTAAAAAAGCTGATCAACGTCGCCAACGCCCTGGTCGGTTTTTTACCGGGCGGCCTGGCAATGGCCGGCATATTGGCCTGTGGCTTCTTCGGCGCTATCTCAGGATCGACGGTCGCCACCGTGGTCGCGATCGGCGGCTTTATGATCCCGGCACTGATCGAAAACGGCTATGACGAAGAGTTTTCTGTCGGCATCATGACCACCGCCCCTAATCTGGGCATCATAATCCCCCCATCGATTGCAATGATTCTTTACGCCATGGTCAGTAACGACCCGATTGAGGCCCTGTTTTTAACAGGCTTTATCCCGGGGATCATGATCATGGTGGCGATGAGCCTGTACGCCTACTTTTACTGCAAAAAGAAAAACTACAAGACCATGGAGAGGCCGAACTCCAAGGCCTTGCTCGCAGTTCTCAGAGAGGGCATCTGGGCCCTGTGCTTACCGGTGCTGATCTTCGGCGGCATTTATTCCGGCATGTTTACCGCCAATGAAGCTGCGGTCGTGGCCTGTTTCTATGCGTTTTTTGTCGAGATTTTCATCCACAAGGACATGAAATTCCAAGACATCAAGAAAGTTATTGTCACCTCATCGGTCACTTCAGCAACCCTGCTGGTGATTGTTGCCGGGGCATCGGTCTTCGGCGAATATCTGATCTTTGAGCAGATTCCGGATAAAATCGCCACGGCTGTAGTCAGCCAGATTTCGTCGCCGTGGGTTTTTCTGCTGGCAGTAAATGTCATGCTGCTGGTGGTCGGCATGTTCATGGATATCATTTCGGCGACCCTGATCCTGACACCGATTTTCTTGCCGTTGCTGGCCTTCTTCGGTATCGACACCATGCATTTCGGCCTGCTGATGACGATAAACCTGGGGATCGGTTACTGTACTCCACCATTGGGCGTCAGCCTCTATATCACGGGTGCGTTGGTTGATCGCAACCTGCTTTACGTCTCAAAGGCGGTCATGCCGTTTATCCTTATTCAGATCGGAATCCTGTTGATTCTGACCTATTGGGCCGACCTGGTTCTCTTCTTACCACGCCTGGTTTATGGCTGATGGCTTAGCCACCTTCACAATAAGGAGCTTGTCATGATCCAAAGGATACTGATTCCTGTCGACGAGTCGGAAACTGCACAGCAAACCATCAAGGCCGTCATTGACAACAAAGATCTGATGCCGCAGGAGATTCTTCTGCTCCATGTTGTCGATGTCCACTTGGCCCAGCGCCTGGTTCCCGACATCCAGAAGAACATGGTCTTCGACTCTGCTAAAAAATCCGGGAACCGTATTCTTGAGAAACTGGCCAGACATTTTCAGGATGCCGGCTTCGAACCGACGCTGCAACTCGAACTGGGCACCCCTGAAGAAGCGATTCCGAGAGTCGTCGAGGAGCGTGACATTCAACTGGTGATTATCGGTCGTCACCCCGGCGGTGGCGGGTTCCGTGACATTATGTTCGGATCTGTGGCAAACCATGTCATCCGTGCAGCAAAATGCCCTGTGCTACTGCTCTGAAGCCATACCATCCCTTCTTCTGCCTGAGACTTAAAGAGGTTCGATATCTGATGAATCCCCGGTTTCTTCAAAGTGCTGATTTTATCGATAGCGACGCCGTCGACATAAAAACCTTTGCGGCAGAAACCGTCCAGAGCTCTCAGTCGCCTCTTGAGAAAGCCGTCGATCTCTACTACCGGGTGCGTGACGGTATACGTTACACCCCCTACCTTGATTTTGGCGATCCTGAGATGTATCGAGCCAGCAGCGTATTAAACAATGGTTATGGCTTTTGCATTTCCAAGGCCTCTCTGCTGGCCGCCGGTGGACGCGCCGTGGGAATTCCGTCGCGAATCGGTTTTGCCGACGTCAACAACCACCTCAACACGCCCCCGCCTGCGTGAAATGAACGGCGGCGACCTGATGCGCTGGCACGCTTTTACAGAATTCTATCTGCAAGGGAAATGGGTTAAGGCAACCCCGGCTTTCAACCTGGAACTCTGCGACAGATTTCGGGTCAAGCCTCTGGAATTCAACGGCAGAGAGGATTCAATTTTCCACCCTTTCGATGCTGACCAGCGCAAGCATATGGAATATGTCCATGAGCGCGGGTCCTTTGCCGATGTCCCCTTTGCCGCCATTATCGACACCTTTAAAAGATACAGCCCAAAACTGCTCGACAGCGGCGCCGATAATTTCGGCGCCGACAGCGACTTCGGGGCCGACGCACAGCCGTCTTAGCGAGGAGTGAATGAATATCAGAGAGCGGGTTAAGCGGCTTTTGAGCCGTATGCATAAAACTCCTCAGTACCCAAGTCAGGGCGCAGTGCTCTTTGCTGACCTCGAACAACGCACTACCCAGCGTGGCTACCTGTCGACAGAAGCTGTCCTGCATTTTCTGGCCGGGCGCGGCGGCAACATGTATCTGCTCTACAACCTCCTGCAGGAAGCAAAGGACGCCCTTGATCCCGAAGTGCCTTTGATCTTCGGCGCCGGAGTCCTCACCGGCAACATGCCCGGCGCCACCCGCGGCAACGTTACCAGCCGCTCACCGGAGAGCCGGGCGATTCTCGACAGCAACGCCGGCGACTTCTTCCCCACCTTTCTTAAACGGCATGGTTACGACCACCTGGTTCTCTACGGTCGCAACCCGGAGTGGACACTGTTAAAGATCGAACAAGAGCAAATCAGCTTTATTGATGCCACCCCCTATCGCGGCATGGACAACATTGCCTTCACCGAGGCGATCGAGCGTGATTTCGAGTGCAGCGAACAAAAAGATATGGCGATGGCGCGGATCAGTAGCGCCGGTGAAAACCAGGTCCTCTGCAGCGGCATCATGGCCGGAGAAAAAGCGATCTGGGCCCGTGGTGGTGGCGGAGCCAAGATGGGCTCCCTGCACCTGAAGGCAGTCCTCATCCAGGGCAAACTGCCGAAACCGGAACTCTCTGACGCGTACAAACAAAAAAACCGGGAGATCGGCAAAAAGATTCTCGCCGCGAGCGTCGTCCAGAATGCCCTGAAAAAAGTCGGCACTCCTTTTCTTTACAAACCGAGCCGGGTCCTCGGCGCCATGGGCACCAAAAACAACCAGGAGACCACCTGGCACGACAGCCTCGATGCCGACAATTTTGACCCTTACCGTCCGGGGATGAGTGGCTGCTACCAGTGCCCGGTCTGCTGCCGGGCCAACAACGACATGCTCCCCGGAGGCAAAGGAGGCTGGGGCGCCAGTGCCCTGACCGGTCTCAACGGCAATGCCAGTTACGATAAAACCCAGAGTGCACTTGAGCACCACAAACAGCGCACTTACAACGGCATCAACAATGACGGCCACTTCGACAAGTACGACAAAGGGGAAGGCCCGGAATATATCACCGTCGGCAAGTTCGGCCCCAACATCGGCATCAAAGAGCCGGAGCAGGTCTTAAGGCTGAACAATATCATCAACGATCTGGCCCTCGATGCCTCCAGCACCGGCAGCGCCATCGCCTGGGCCATGGAGCTTTACCAGCGCGGCATCATCGATCAAAAAACCACCGGCGGGCTGGATCTGAACTGGGGGAATTATCCGGTCATTGAGCAGCTGCTCTTCATGACCGCAAAACGCGAGGGCTTCGGCGATACCATCGCCGCCTCCAGCCGCGCGGTCGAACAGGGCAAATATCCCGAAGAGGCACTGCGCTACTGCATGGCATCCAAGGGTCTGTTTCAATCCGACCCCCACGACGCGCGCATTCTCAAGGCCTTTGCCTTGGGCCTGGCGGTTTCCACCCGCGGCATGGATCATCTACGCAATCGGGCCACCCTGGAGATCAACGCCCGCATCAACGATGATGCGACCTTCAAGACCGCCCTCTACGGCGGCGTGGTCGCTCCAGAACCGACTTCCTACGAGGGCAAGGAGTACGCAGTGCGACGCTGCGAAAACACCTTTGCCGTCGGTGATTCGATCGGCATGTGCCGTTTCAACACCAAGCTGTTCAACTCGCCGACGACCCCAGACCTGGCTGACTTTGCGACCCAGCTCAAGACATTGACGCAACTCAACTTCGACGCCGGGCAACTCGATGAAATCGGCCGCAACATCACCGGGCTGGAACGCATGCTTAACTTCCGCCTCGGACTGCGGGGTGCGGACGACAGTCTGCCGGACCGCTGGTTCGATGAACCGATCAAGGTTGGCCCCTTCAAGGGGGAAAAGATCGACCGGCAGCAGTTTGCCGCCCTCAAGCAGCGCTTTTACCAACTAACGGGGCTCAATAGCGAGGGTGTACCCGCACTCGACTGGCACGTTCATCTCTCGCAAATCGTCACCGGTTACAGCATCAAGGTCAAATTCCCATGCGCACTTCCCGGCGCACCGGAACAGTACATCGTTGTTGACGAGCAAGTCGCGCACCTGGGTGAACTGCGTCAGCTGCTGCAACAAAAACTGCCTGAGGCACAGGAGATTTTGAACGATCCCAACCTCAATATTGTTATCAACGGCAAGATGATTCTTGCCGGCGAAGATCAGACCGAGATTCCTGACGGCAGCGAAATCTGTCTGCTTTCCTACGTTGCAGGGGGGTAATTGGTCATTGATGCCTTTGTGCGAGTACGACTTATGACTTCTGGCGTGAACAACCGTGCTTGAATCACACGGTTTTTCCCATATCGATGGGTTCAACCTGGAATATCAGCAATTCACGCCTTGCCAGAGCGATGACCTGACGCTGATCTTTCTCCATGAGGGACTGGGATGTCTGGCCATGTGGAAAGATTTTCCGCGTCAGGTGGCTGAAGCGACCGGTTGTCGGGTTCTGACTTACAGCCGGGCAGGTTACGGCGGCTCTGATCCTTGCCCACTGCCAAGACCACTTACCTTCATGCACGACGAAGGGCTGAATATTCTGCCGAAAATCCTTGCAGAAGCCGGCATCCAAAAGGCCGTCCTGATAGGGCATAGCGATGGCGCTTCCATCGCCCTGATCAACGCTGGCGGGATTGCCGATGAACGCATCCGGGGGCTGGTCCTGATGGCCCCGCACGTGTTTGTCGAAGAACTCACCCTGACCAGCATTCGTGAGGCCAGAGTTGCCTATAAAAATACTAACCTGCGTGAGCAACTGGCCAGGTACCATGGCGATAACGTCGACTGTGCTTTTCTTGGCTGGAACCAGGCCTGGTTGGATGAGGGTTTTCCGGATTGGAACCTGGAAGAGTACCTGCCGACGATTGCAGTTCCGGTGCTGTTGATTCAGGGTGAGGATGATAATTACGGTACGACCAGACAACTCGAAAAAATTTCGGGTGGGGTTGTGGGAGAGGTAGGGATCACTCTTCTGCCCAGGTGTGGGCATTCACCTTTTCGTGATCGGCCAGCTGAGACGTTGCAGGCTATTGTTGGGTTTTTGCAGAAGCACTTTTAGTTTTGAATGGTGGCTTTAGTTTCGTGGGCACGGCCGACGGTTTTTTTGATTTTTCGCGTCCCTCGTTCCTCGTCCCGCGCTACCTTTTTTAGGGTCAAGACCGTCGGTCCCGGCCGACAGCCGGGTAACTTTCTTTCCAAAGCCAAAGAAAGTAACCAAAGAAGGCTTTGCGCTGCGCTTGGCACTTCTTGCACCGGCAGTCAGTGTGTAAATTAACTACAGTTCATGATGAAAAAGGTTCGTCTTGGTTTTGTTTTTGCTGCTGGGCTGTTGCATTGATTGTTGCTTTGTGCTGGAGCTGTTGCAGCGACTGGCAGGAGGGTTGAAAACCAAACAATGAACACGGAATGTTCTCGTGGCCTGTCATACTGAATACAACCGTTCTTTCATTTAGCGGGTTCAAAAAAGCAGGGCCCGGTTTTCGTTGCCACGCAGCACAAATGTATTCATCAACCTTTGTAGCTGAACATAACACCGACCACAGGCGAAAGAAGTGCCCTCCGCAGGAGATAAGCCTTTTTGCTTACTTTTTTGGCGTTGAAAAAAGTAAGGCGTCTGGCGGGACGCGACCCGCCGGTCTTATTCTTGACCTTGCAGAACAACTATGTAAACAAATGTAGACAATCAACTATGACAAACGTCACTAACATGCTCACTTCAGCTTGACAAAACCCGGAGGGAAAGGCGTATACCCTGTTGTTTGAATGGATTAACATCACCCTTTCAGCATGGCACGGCGCTTGCTAAATATGAATAATAATTAGAAAAACATGCCGATAACTTCATAGATATCTGACAGCCTCCCAAAGGAGAGCACAACATGAAAGCTGCTGTTTACGAACCAAAAAATCCGATCCGCTTCATTACCGCCACAAGCCTCTACGACGGTCACGATGTTTCGATCAACATCATGCGCCGGATCCTACAGGACTCAGGAGCCGAGGTGGTACACCTTGGGCATAACAGGTCGGTACACGAAGTTGTCGATGCAGCCATCCAGGAGGATGTTCAGGGTATCGCTATCAGTTCCTATCAAGGCGGACATCTCGAATATTTCAAGTTCATGCACGATCTCTTAGTAGAAAAAGGTGCCGGGCATGTGCGGATTTTCGGCGGCGGCGGTGGGGTTATTCTGCCGGAGGAGATCAAGGAGCTTGAGGCTTATGGCATCTGCAAGATTTTTTCTCCCGAAGACGGTCGCCGCATGGGCCTGCAGGGGATGATCAACTACAAGCTGGAGCAGTGCGACTTTCTACCACCGCACCAGCTCGCACAAGACCTGGAGAGATTGCCACAACGCGACCCGCAGGCGGTGGCAAGACTGATTACTGCCGCCGAGCAACGGGTCAGACAACCCGATGAGCAGCTGCAGGAAGTGCAGCAGCAGGTGCGTGAATTAGCCGGAGAAGTTCCGGTCCTCGGCATTACCGGAACCGGCGGGGCGGGCAAGAGCTCGCTCACCGACGAGCTGGTCCGTCGTTTTCTGCGCGATTTCGAAGAGAAAAACATTGCGATTCTCTCGGTCGATCCGACCCGCAGACGCACCGGCGGAGCACTGCTTGGCGACCGTATCCGTATGAATTCCATCGATACACCAAGAGTGTTCATGCGCTCACTGGCGACCCGTGATTCACGTAGCGAACTTTCGGCAGCGATCCGCGAGGCGCTCGACGTGCTCAAGGCTGCCGCTTTCGATCTGATTATTGTCGAAACCAGCGGGATCGGTCAGGGAGACGCCGGTATCGTCGAGGTCTGCGACCAGTCGCTCTACGTCATGACCAGCGAGCTCGGCGCCCCGACACACCGTTGCAAAGATCGACATGCTCGACTTCGCCGACCTGATCGCCCTCAACAAGATGGAAAAACGCGGCGCCGACGACGCCCTGCGCAACGTGCGCAAACAATACCGACGCAACCATCAGCTGTTCGATGCGGCCGATGAGGATCTACCCGTCTACGGCACTATCGCCAGCCAGTTTAACGACGTTGGCGTTAACCGTCTTTATCGAGCCTTGATCGATAAGCTCAACGCCAAATGCAACCTTGGCTGGCAATCGCAACTGGAAGTGGGCGAAGGACAGAGCACCGCCCAGTTGATCATTCCCCCGGAACAGATCAGCTACCTGTCTGAAATCGTCCACATTGCCAAAGCTTATCGCAAACAGGTCGGAGAACAGATGCAGGTCGGGCGGCAGCTCTTCCAGCTCAACGGGACGCGCGAACTGTTGGCGGAGAAATGCGATTGCCAGGTCGCCGATCTCGATACCTTGGTTGAGCAGGCCGAAGAGGCGCTCAGCGAGGAGAACCGCAAGCTGCTGCAAAAGTGGCCGGAGCTGAAAAAGGCCTACCGCGAAGAGGTGATGATCACCAAGGTGCGCGACAAGGAAATCCGCACTGAACTGATCACTACAACCCTCTCCGGAACACGTATCCCAAGAGTCTGCCTGCCCGATTTTGCCGATTACGGCGAGATTATCCGTTGGTGCATGAAGGAGAACGCCCCCGGCTTTTTCCCCTATACCGCCGGGCTCTTCCCCTTCAAGCGCACCGCCGAGGACCCCAAGCGCCAGTTCGCCGGTGAAGGCACCCCGGAGCGCACCAACAGGCGCTTCCATTATCTGACCAAGGATGACGACGCCAAACGGCTCTCGACCGCATTTGACAGTGTTACCCTCTACGGTGAGAACCCGGACGAACGGCCCGACATCTACGGCAAGGTCGGCATGTCCGGGGTC
>PVMK01119838.1_pt1 | contig 35757 bp, 40 predicted proteins | sample 1853481 | NCBI WGS metagenome assembly PVMK01 (sample SAMN08533507, study PRJNA380276) | Marine sediment metagenome, whole genome shotgun sequencing project. | reverse complement strand
GATTGCCATCTTCTCATCCGGTCCGTTCCGGGACAAAGCAGCGTCGGCTTGCGCTGAGGCCAACACCGAGATCGCGGTCATCGCCGACGCGGCAGCTGATGCCGGCGTCACAGGCGACCTGTACGCACAGCCACCAGGTGACTGTGCGGGGGGGCGGCACTGGTGGGTCGGGTGAACCTGCGGCGCCGGCCGGCTCTGTGTCGGCATCCAATAGCGGCGGCACCTTGACCGCGAGCACGTCAGGGGTCACGGGGTCACCGAGTCCGACGTTCACCTTCTCGTGGGAACGGGATTTCGACACCTTTGGGAGTTGCTCAAACTCTGGATATTTCTCCTGGAGCGGAAGCAGCTCCACCGCGACACAGAGTGGTACCTCAGCAGCTACTGCTACCGGGCCGACTGGACGGCATCGAACAGCGAGGGTTCGATCAATGGTACGACCAGCGGCGTCCGCGGCGGCTGACGTCATCTACAGAAGGCTGCGGGGCCGGTTTCCGGCGCCGCAGCCCGACCTCTCGGACAGATGCCAATGAACAACAATCCAATCCCGAAGGAGAGCGCAGCGTGAGTGCAGTTGCGGCGCGTCGCACCCTGCTACCCGGGGGAGACGATCTCGCTCGGGTAGGTGCTTCGCGAGACTGCGTCTTCGCGGCTGATCGCATCACGTTCCACCAATCCGTTGAGGTCGGCCTCGAGGGTTCGCATGCCATCCCGCTGGCTGGTGGCGATGACGTTTCGCATCTGTCGGGTCCGGCCCTCGCGGATCAGGTTGCGGATCGGGTTGTTGGCCATAAGGACTTCGAAGGCGGCGATCCGTCCGCCTCCAATTTTGGGGACCAAGCGCTGGTAGATCACTGCATGGAGCACGCCGGCCAACTGCACCCGCACCTGGGTCTGGCGCCCTTCAGGAAAGACGTCGACGATGCGGTCGATTGCCTGAGCGGTGTCGTTGGTATGCAGCGTGGCGAACACCAGATGGCCGGTCTCGGCAATGGTGAGAACGGTCTGGATGGTCTCCAGATCTCGCATCTCCCCGATCAGCAGTACGTCCGGGTCCTCCCGGAGAGCCGACCGAAGAGCCTCAGGGAAGCTATCGGCGTCCTCTCCGATTTCCCGCTGGTTGACGATGCCTATGCCGTGGCGGTGGACGTACTCGAGGGGATCCTCGATGGTGAGAATGTGTACAGGTCGGTTGGCGTTGATCCACGCAATCATCGCTGCCAGCGTCGTCGACTTTCCCGACCCTGTTGGACCGGTGATCAGGACCAAACCCTGATGGAGACGCACCAAATCGGAGCAGACGGGGGGAAGGCCGAGCTGCTCGAAAGTCGGGATATCGTAGGGGATGAGCCGCAAGGCCATCGCCATGGATCCACGCTGGAAGAAGAGATTGATCCGGAACCGTGCTTGGTCCTGCCAGCCGAACGAGAGGTCCAGCGACTTCGCCTCCAGGTACTTCGCTTCGAGGGCCGGTGTCAGCACACTGTGAATCAAATCTCGCACGGTGTCAGGGGTCATGCTCGGGTGATCGCCGAGCCGCGTCAGGTTTCCGTCCACTCGCACGAGGGGCGGTGATCCGGCCGTGATGTGTAGGTCTGTACCACCTAGCTCGATCAGCTCACTGAGAAAAGAGTCAAGAAGTGAGCTCGAGGGTGAAGCCATGTCGTGCCTTTCATTGCAAAAGCCGATCGATGCGCCAGCTTACCGACGGTCACGCACCGCCCACGTAGCCCATCCCGATCCACCAAACGACCGGGGCATGACTCATGGCTAAACGGAAGGTACCAGCGCTGATGCGCGGAAGAAGGGAAGCGCGTCGGCGAGCGCAAGCAGAGAGCGAATTCGTCGACAGGTCGCCGAAGGTGTCGCCGAAGCCGAAGACGGCCGACGACGTCGACTTCGAACCCAACGGGACCCGGCTCGGTGAACTCCTCCTGGAGCGTGGAACCATTGGAAGAGACCAGCTGATAGATGCCATCTTGGCACCGGAAGGAGACGGCAGAAAATTGGGGTCAATCCTTGTGGCGGCCCACGCCCTGACCGAGGACGAACTGACCGAGGTCCTCGCCCATCAGGCCGGAGTCGAAAGGGTCGACCTGCGCGACGTCGAGGCCGAGGAGGACGCGGTCGGCCGCCTTCCCGAGGCAATGGCCCGTGAACTCAACGCCGTGCCCATCAACAGCCGAGACGACGGATCGCTCGACGTGGTGACCTCCTCCCCCGACCCGGAAACGCACCGCCGCCTCGAGGAGCTCACTGGTGCCACCGTACACCTGAAGGCCGATCACCTCGAGCGAGTACAGCTATCCCTCGACTCCGCGTACCGGGCACTGGGCGATGTGCCCCAGTTCATTGAGCGATTCGAGGCAGCCGACTCCATTCGACACGCCGTGGAGACCGTTTCGGAGGGTGCCGCGATGGAGGATGCTCCAGTCATCCAGGTCGTGAACCTGCTCATCATCCAGGCGTTGAGGGACCGAGCCTCCGACATCCATATTGAGCCACTCGAAACTCACGTTCGGTTGCGCTTTCGCATCGATGGCGTCCTGCACGATATCCTCGAATTGCCGGCATCCATGGCCCTGGCTCTGGTCAGCCGATTGAAGATCCTGTCCAATCTGAACATCGTCGAACGGCGTCGGCCCCAGGACGGTCAGATGTCGATGGTCGTCGAAGGGCACGACATCAACGTCAGGGTCGCGATTGTCCCGACGATGTTCGGGGAGAAAGTGGTCCTGCGCCTTCTCGACAAGTCACGGCCCCTCTCCACACAACGGAGCTGGGCATGTCCAAAGAAACGGCGAAACGATACGAGGAGTTGATCCACTCGCCGTTCGGGATGGTCGCCTGTTCGGGTCCGACGGGCAGCGGCAAGACGACGACTCTCTATGCAACCATGCTGGCGCTCAACAACCCCGGGATCAACATCACCACCATCGAGGATCCGATCGAGTACGTGGTGCCGGAGATCAACCAGATTCAGATCAATCCGTCTGCCGACCTGACGTTTGTCACGGGGTTGCGGTCCATCTTGCGTCAGGACCCGGACATCATCCTCGTCGGTGAAATCAGGGACGCGGATACCGCGCGCATCGCCGTCCGCTCTGCCCTCACCGGACACCTCGTCCTGTCATCTATCCATGCCACTGATGCGGCCAGCGCGGTCCAGCGCTTCGTGGAAATGGGGATTGAACCGTACCTGCTCTCCTCGTCGCTTGCCGCGGTGGTGGCTCAGCGGCTGGTCCGCCGAATCTGCCCACATTGCATTGTCGAATACTCACCTAGTGAGGACGAGGTGGGCTTCTACCGGAACGCTGGCGGACCGTCGAAGGAGACGTTCGTCCAAGGAGCGGGCTGTACCTTCTGTGCCCACACCGGATACCTCGGACGCATCGGGGTCTACGAGTTGCTGACGCTCACCGACGACATCAGGACCATGGTGATCGCGGGGGCGGGTCGCGACAAGATCCGCACGCAAGCCATCGCGGACGGCATGCTGACACTGCGTGAGGAGGGTCTGAAGTTGGTCGCCGATGATGTCACCACGACCTCTGAGATCGTCCGTCACATCTGGACCATGTGATGGGCGAGCTACCGAAAATGTGATGCGACAGCGAACCGTTGGCGGCGGTGCGTGGCCGAATGGCCTCGTCGAGCGCTATGTTCACCGGATAGAAGGCAAACGACCCGCTTATTGGCACAACGAACATGGAAGTTGACCTGGCATACGGCGTCACCGCCGGCATCCTCGGGCTGCTCTTCGGGAGCTTTCTGAACGTCGTCATCTACCGGCTACCTCTCGGGCAGAATGTGGCCACAGGGCGTTCCAGGTGCCCTAGGTGTCATCGGGTTATCGCGTGGGGGGACAATGTCCCGCTGATCAGCTTTGCGCTCCTCCGCGGAAAATGCCGAACCTGCGGGGAATCCATTTCGTGGCGCTACCCGACCGTTGAATTGATTTCCGGGCTGAGCGCCTTCGCCGTGGTTTGGCACTTCGGTGCCAGCTTGGAGGCGCTGTGGATCTACGCCTTCCTGATGATCATGCTCATGATCATTCTGATCGACTGGGAACACCGGACCATTCCCAACGTTCTGTCCCTTGGAGGCATCGTGTTGGGATGGGTGGGCGCTGTCGTTTGTCTGGACATCACCCTGCGCAATTCCCTGATCGGTTCGATCGTGGGCGCAGGCGTGTTGCTGGGCATCGCTCTGGCGTATCGCTCGGTGCGCAAGGTGGACGGTATGGGCGCCGGAGACATCAAGCTCATGGCCATGATCGGCGCATTCCTGGGTTGGAGTATGGTTCTTCCCGTGCTGTTCATAGCGTCCCTCTTCGGGGCGTTGTACGGGATCATCCTGATGCGGGGCGGCGAGACGGGGACGACGGCGGTGGCTTTCGGAAGCTTCCTGGCGCCGGCCGCCATATTCGTACTCGTGTTCGAGACACAACTCCGGGCCTTGTACGCGAGCTAATGGGGGCTTAAGCCGTCCCTCTTCAAGGGATATGAGCTGAAGCGTTCAGCTGATAACAGGAAGGACCCCGTTCTGTGGGCGGGGTCCTTCTACATTCTCTCCGACGCGATCGAAAGGACCAGGCGCCTCCCCAGGTTCAGCCAACCATCCCCTTGACATTTGATGGGTGCCTGAGTCGCACATTATCCGAGCATTATGTACGGCCTGTCACCGCGTCGATCTCTTCTTCCGGTGCGCCCACGTCCTCGAGAGCCCGGACAGCCTCACGGCCTGTGATGAGCTTGGAGAGGGTGAGGTTGCGGACTGCTACGCGTGCCGCCCGGTTGACGATCCGGGGTTGAACCGGGAAGGGGAGAATTTGCGCCCCGGGTCTACTATTAGTCATGGTCGGTTACCTCCACATAGGTAGTCGGCTTTGGCCGGTTCCCGGTGGTGGTTCACCGGGCCGGCCTTATCTATTGGTCAACTTAACGGATACACCGCGTGGATATGTTGCACCCTTAGATGCACCCTCGGCCCGAAGTGGGGGAGTGGCGGAACGTTCAGAAGTGAGACAAACACTAGGCGTTACCTAGTGTTTTGATGGTCGGGCTGGGGAGATTTGAACTCCCGACCTCGTGACCCCCAGTCACGCGCGCTAACCAAGCTGCGCCACAGCCCGTGGCAGTGAAAGAGTAGACGTCATATGGCGACTTGCGTTATTCGCCCCCCAAACGGGTCGGCCCGAGATTGGCGACTTCTGCGTTAAGACCCCCTCGATACCTGCCGATCCTTGGAGCGGGAGGTAAGCGCTTTGCAGGACAGGATGACAAGAACAATCGGCGCCACCGTGGTGCTCTTCGGCATCGCTGTTGCCGCCATCATGCAGATCGGCCCCGGAGGGGATCCAAGCGCGATCGCTCTTCTTCCAGATGATGCCGACCCCACGTCGAGTGTCGTCGAGACTTCTGCGACAACCGAGCCGGTGGCGACCACGGAGCCTGCGCCGTTCGTCTATCGAGTTGGTGTTCTTGCAGGAGTGACTACCGACAACTTCTGGGCCTTCTACGGAGGCGAGGCCTCGGTATGGAACGCCTACATTCTCGGACCGACCAAGCCGGCTCTGTACAGCCTCGACCCTGTCGACGGATCCCTCGTTCCCGAGCTGGCTATTTCAGAGGTCAGCCCTTCACCCACTTCGGATGGATGGCAGGTGATCGTGCCATTGAACGATTCGCTCTACTGGAGCGACGGTGAGCCTGTAACCGCCAATGACATCGTGTTCACCTTCGATACAACCCGTGCCCTTGGGCTCGAGGGGAGTTGGAGCGAAGCGTTCCCGGCAACGATCGACTCGATGCATGCCGACTCCGACTACGCGCTTCGCATCGAGTTCGACGAGCGTCCGAATCTCGGTTTGTGGCCGAACGGACCGGGTCTGGCGCCCATCATGGCCACTCATGTCTGGCAAGCCTTGGTCGAGGACGTTGATAGGTCCGGGCTCTTCGCGCTCCCAGGATCTCACGATGTGGGAGGCGGACCGTTGACGCTGGCATCGGTCGGCGACACCATGGTGACCAGTGTCGCCAACCCGGGATATCCCTTTGCGACATCGCCAGACGTTGTCGAGTACCACATCTACGACGACGAAGCCGCGGCAGTTCTCGCTCTTGGTGAAGGGCAGATCGACTCCATCCTCACACCTAAGGGTCTCACCCAGGACCACCTGAAAACGGTGTCTTCGGATCCATCGATCGTCGTCGAGACGAGCCCTGCCAACGGGGTCAAGTATCTGGGCTTCAACCTGACTCGAGAGCCCATGTCGGACAGCGCCTTCCGTTCGGCGTTGGCACTGCTCCTCGACAGGGAGGGACTTGCCATTTCGATCCCCACCGGAGGTTCGGTCGCCCACAGCTTCGTCAGCAACGCAAACACGAGATGGTTCGACTCCGAGGCCGCTGAGCGCAACGCTGAGCGCTATTCGGGAAGTCTGACGAACCGTCTCGAATCTGCACTCGCCGGCCTCCGCGATGCCGGATACACGTGGTCAACGGACCCGATCGTGGGAGCGGACGGAGTTGTCCTTGCCGGAATCGGCCTGAGAATAGGGGGACTGGAGCCCGCTCCTTTGACGATTCTCACGCCGGGCGATGCCTATGACCCCGCTCGTCCACTGTACGCAGCGGCAATAGCCGAGACTCTGCGTTGGCTCGGTTTCGACGTGAGACCGGTCGAAACCGACTTCGACAGCGTCGTCGACCTCGTCTTCACCCCAGGCGACGACGGGTTGCTGCACTACGACATGTACCTTCTCGGTTGGTCTCTGGGCAACCCCGCCCTACCTGGCTACTACCGGATTCTCTTCAGCGTCGACGGAACGATGAACAACACCGGGTACTCGAGTGCCCAGTTCGCACAAGAACTCGAGGCATATGAGAGCTCATACAGCTCTGAAGACACCCATCAGGCGCTGTGGGATATGGAGAGCACTCTCTCGGCCGATCTTCCCTATCTCCTGTTGTACACCAGCGAGATCACCGAGGCGTACCGCTCGGACCGGATCGCCTTTGATATCGCCGCAGGTCTTGGAGGTATTCAGGGACGACTCGGTGGCATCGCCGACGTCAGACCTGTTTCCTAGGCCGGCGGTACGCTCACCGGGTGCCCGACACCCAAGTCTCGGATCGCATCCTGACGATTCCCAATCTCGTCACCTTTGTCCGGCTGTTGGGTGTGGGCGTCTTCTGGTGGGTGCTTCTCGTGGAGGAGAACATCGGTCTGGCAGCCGGTCTCATCTTCGTTATCGGTTGGACCGACTGGATCGACGGCTACCTTGCCCGCAAACTCGATCAGGTCTCCAAACTCGGTACGGCGCTCGACCCGATTGCCGACCGTCTGATGATTGCCTCTGCCGTCATCGGAGGGATGATCGTGGACCCCCCCGTTGTGCCGCTGGTCATTGGCCTCGGGCTCATCGCCCGTGAGCTGCTCATGGGAGCGGTGGCATTGATACTTCTCTCCAAGGGCGGTGGCACGCTGGAGGTTCGCTACCTCGGCAAGGTTGCGACCTTCATTCTCTACGGCGCCATACCCCTGTTCTATCTGGCGGCAATCGACTTTCTCGGTGTGGTCACCGCGCTCTTGGCGTGGGTGTTGGGTGTTGTCGGGCTCGCGATGTACTGGTACGTCACGTTCCAGTATGTCGGTGACGCGAGAAAAGTTCTTGCGGAAGTAAAGTCCGCGCTCGGACACGAGGAGAGTTGATGCAAATACCTGAAGACCTGCTGTACAACGATGATCACGAGTGGATCCGGCGAGGGGACGATTCTGTGGTCAGGATCGGTATCTCGGACTATGCGCAGGATCAACTCGGCGATGTGGTCTATGTCGAACTGCCGGACGAAGGTTCGACCGTTGCCAAGAATGATCTGCTGGTGGAGATCGAAAGCACCAAATCGGTGGGGGAGGTGTATGCCCCATTCGCCGGCACCGTGGTTGCCGTCAACCAGGCGGCAGCGGACGCACCCGAGCTGGTGAACACGAGCCCATACGGCGACGGGTGGCTCGTCGAGATCGATGTGACTGGTGAGTTCTCTGAAGTTGGACTTCTCGACGCTGCCGCCTACAAGGACCTGACCGAGTAGGAGATAGCCGGCACATCTGCCAGCACTACCTATTATCTGAAGACGATGACGGAGAATCCCGGCCAGGAGCCGACCGAATCGAAGCCTGAGGTTGAGGTCGAGACTGACCCCACCGTCCTCTACGTCCCTATTCCCGATCGTGCAGGTCATCCGCTGAGCCGCGACGAGGCTTCACACATAGACGGTCTCACCGGATTCGCTCTGGTCGTCGAGCGCGGCCCACGAACCGGAATGACCTACATGCTCCGAAACGGAAACACCACAGTCGGTCGCCACCCCGAGAGCGACATCTTCCTCAACGATGTGACCGTTTCGAGACACCACTGTCGTCTCCTGGTGACCACTGAGGAGATCAGCATCGAAGACAGCGGGTCGACGAACGGCACCTACGTAAACGACCAGCGGGTAGATCAGTCACAACTCAGTGCCGGCGACGAGGTGATGGTCGGGCGATTCCACTTTGTTGTCGCTCACGGGGAATGCCTGACACCAAGGCACTCAGCATCGGTGAGGTGATCAACCTCCTCAGAGAGGACTTTCCCGACGTGTCCGTGTCGAAGATCCGTTTCCTCGAGAGCCAAGGTCTCATCGATCCGGGACGGTCATCGAGCGGTTATCGGCAGTTTGACACCGATGACATTGCACGGCTGCATTTCATCCTCGCACAGCAGAGGGATCATTTTCTCCCTCTCAAGGTCATCAAGTCCAAACTCACACTTTGGGAAAGGGGAGAGGAGAGCGACGCTGTCGGCGATGTGGGCCCGACCCTGCTTGACGAGTCAGGCGAGCCTTTGGACCGGGCAGATATCATCAAACGCTCTGGTCTGACGGAGAAAGAACTCCAGCAACTCGTCGAGGTCGGATTGATTCGCCCCCTCCTGGACTCGACAGTGTTTCCGCCTGAGGCCGGTGTGGTCGGTGCGGAGGCCAAACGTCTGATGGACCACGGGCTGGAGCCGAGACATCTTCGATCGATACGACTGTCCGTCGATCGTGAGTCCGATCTCTTGATCCAGTTGGCGGCGCCTCTGCTGAGGTCGTCCAACGCCGAATCGAGAGCCAGAGGAAAGGACATCCTCGAATCCTGCTCCGATTCGGTGAGGGCCATGCATCGTGCCCTCATGGCGACCGAGTTGAGGCAACAGATCTCCTCATGACACGTCTCAGCCGTGTCGCCGCTTCGGTGGCGGTGATGACATTGGTGCTCGCTCTGCCCGCCGCCGGCGCTCCGTTGACCTTTCCAACCAGGGTTCAGGACGGGTTTACGAGTCCTGGCCCGCCGGTGGTCACTGCCGCATCATGGATCCTCTTCGACGAGTCGAGCCAAACGGTGCTGGCGTCTCACCTTTCCACACAGGAGAGAGCCATGGCGTCGACCACGAAGATCATGACCGGGCTCCTGGCCATGGAGCGATCGAACCTGCCGACGTTGTGACGATCTCCAATCGAGCCGCTGACACCGGAGAGCGCGAGATCGATCTCGTTGCAGGAGAGCAGTTGACGATGAGCGCTCTTCTCAAGGCGGCGATGATCCACTCGGCCAACGACGCGGCCACGGCGATCGCCGAGCACGTTGGAGGTTCGGTGGAGGGCTTTGTCGACATGATGAATGAGCGAGCGAGTGAGCTCGGTCTGACTGAGACCCACTTCACCAATCCCCACGGTCTTGATGCACCGGACCACTACTCCAGCGCTCGCGACCTTCTCGACCTCGCCAGGGTCGCCATGGCCTTTCCCGAGTTCAGTGACAACGTCCGCTCACGTATCTTTGTCTTCCCCGACGCGCCGGACGGAAGCAAACGGATCGGGGGCACGACAAACCTGCTTCTTGGTGACTACGAGGGTGCCGGCGGAATCAAGACCGGGTTCACCTCTCGTGCACTCCTCACTTTCGTGGCGACAGCCGAGCGAGACGGAAGACGGCTTTATGCAGTTGTCCTCGGCTCAGAAGGACGTAGGGCGCACTTCGATGATGTCCGGGCCCTGTTCGATTACGGATTCTCCCAACTTGGCATCTATGGAACCGTCTCGACCGGCAAGCCCTATGTTTCCGTCAAACGGCGAGTCGAGCCAGGACCGCTGGTGGCGACTTCGAACATGGAAACCCTCATACATCTGGCAGCCCAGGGACTCATGACCGATCCACCTTCGTCAACGGCTGTCGTGCCGGAACCCGTCCCTCCTCCAGTGATCCTCGTGAACCGTCGCCCTGTGCCCCCACCCGAGCCCCTTCAGGCGGTTTTGACCTTTTGGTGGGATGAGATCGTCGGAAACTGACATGACGGACTACCCGTTCGCCACAGAGGTGATCACCGAAGTCGACCTGAAGTCGAGGGTGGTCGAATTGGGCCAGGCAATCTCGAACGATTATTTGGATCGGTCCCCGTTGTTCGTGGTGGTCCTCACCGGGTCGGTTCTGTTCGCGGCGGATCTCGTTCGCAACGTCGCGGCGGATTCCGAAGTTGATTTCCTGGGTCTGAACCGATACGGTGAGGGCGGTCGGATCGGCATCGCCATGGATCTGGCGGCGCCGGTCTTCGACCGCAATGTGATCATCGTCGAGGACATCGGCGACACCGGGCTCACATTGAAAGTGCTCCGGAGAATGATGACCGATAGGGGAGCAGCATCCGTGTCGACCGCAGCACGCTTCGACAAGACACGTCGTCGGGTAACCGACGTGCCTATCGAATACCGGGGTTTCGAGGTAGGCGACGAGTTCCTGGTCGGGTACGGACTGGATTGGCAAGGCGTCTACCGCAACCTCCGATCGATCTGGGCGGTGATGGACATTGAAGCCTTTGTCCGGGATCCCAAAGTCCTCTCCAAACAACTGCATTCGGGCTGACCACCCTGCTGTGTGCATTCACTGGTGATAACCTCGTCCTATGCCCGGTAACGGTGACCTGATCCCGATGGATGTGGTTGGAGTGAGAGTTGAGCTGCCTTCCAATCAGCCGATTGTCCTGCTTCGGGAAAAAGAGGGGTCCCGTTACCTCCCTATCTGGATCGGCGCCAGTGAAGCCACCGCAATCGCGACCGCCCTCGAAGGCATACAACCGCCACGACCTCTCACCCATGACCTGATGCGATCTGTCATCGACGCAGTCGGAGCACTCGCCGTTCGAGTGGTGATAACCGAGATGCGAGACTCCGTCTTCTACGCCGATCTCGCCCTCGACGTTTCTGGCGAGGAGATCCAGATCTCGTCCCGGCCCTCTGACGCCATTGCACTGGCCGTCCGGACCGGTACCCCGGTCTTCACCATTCCTGGAGTGCTCGAAGAGGCAGGGGTCCACTTTGAGGAGGATGACGAGGAAGAAGAAGTAGCCCGTTTCCGCGAGTTCCTCGAGGAGGTAACCGTCGAGGACTTTCTCAGCGGCGGTCACTCCCACGAGTCGGAGTGAATCCAAAACAACGCATCGGATACGGTCTCGGTGCCCTGGCAGTGATTGTGGCGGTGGGAACCCTTGGTTACGTTCTCATAGAAGATGCCGCGGGGCTGGACGCCCTCTATATGGTGGTCATCACCGTCACCACCGTTGGCTTCAACGAGGTGTTCGAGCTTTCCACGGCTGGTCAGTTCTGGACGATGCTCATCGTCATCAGCGGCTTTGGCGTCGCTATCTACACTGCGATCGCGTCCATCGAGTATCTCGTGGACCTCGGGGACCTTCGGAGACGGAAACGAATGCAAAACGAGGCAGCCAAGCTGACAAACCACATCATCGTCTGCGGGTTCGGCCGTGTTGGGCAGGGAACGTGGTCAGCGTTACGAGCCAGGGGCGTGGAGGTCGTCGTCATCGAAGCCCTGGATGAGAGAGTTCAGGCGGCTCGAGCTGCCGATGCCGTTGTGATAACAGGTGACGCGACACACAACGACATTCTCCAACTCGCCGGTATTGAACATGCCCAAGCTGTGATCGCTTGTGTTGCCGATGACTCCGACAATCTCGTGATAGCACTATCGGTCAAGGCACTGCGCCCCGAGTTGCGTGTGGTTTGCCGGGCGACGGAGATGGAGTCTGAGCGGAAGCTGCGTCTCGCCGGCGCCGATGCCGTAGTGGCACCGCAGGCTGTCGGGGCGGAGCGACTGGCACTGATGGCGATGCAGCCGAAACTCGCGCAGATCTTCGACGTGGTCGTGGATGGGAGCCCTGTTGAGTTTCGAGTGGAAGAGTTGGACATATCCAGCGACTGCGTCATTGCCGGGAAGACCATCCGGGAATCGAGAATCCGCCAGGACAGCGGGGCTTTGATCCTGGCGCTGGAGGGCGGCAAGGAGCAGGTCGTCATCAACCCCGGGGCCGACATCATGATCAATGTCGGTGATCGTCTCGTCGTGGTCGGGACAAAAGACCAGGTGGAGTCGGCTGCGGGGATCGTCCAGCCGGTTTCTTGACCCAGCGCCCGTGGGTTAAAGCGTCGACAGTCGCCTTATGAAGACCACGAAGGGCCAGAGTTTTCCACAGGAAACGTTGACACGACGATGGTATCCCCGTTAGCTTTCCTTCCGGCGGAGTTACAAGCATGTAATCCGGAGGATTGAATGACCCAAGAGCGAGAACTCGGTTACCGCGCCCCGCAGGTGTGCAAACTGGTTGGCATCACCTATCGCCAGCTGGATTATTGGGCGCGAACCGACCTGATCATCCCTGCCCTTCAGCAGGCGAGCGGCTCCGGCACACAGCGGCTCTACTCATTCACCGACGTGGTCCAGCTCAAGGTCATCAAGAGACTTCTCGATGCTGGGATGAGTCTCAAGAAGATCCGATCGGCGGTCTTGATACTTCGGGAGCAACTCGACTCCGAACAGCCGTTGACCGACGTCACCCTGCTGAGCGATGGTCAGACCATCTACGCGGTTCACTCCGAAGAAGAGGTCGTGGACGTCTTTCGCAGAGGTCAGGGTGTTTTCGGAATTGCCATAGGGCCGGTTCAAGATGAGGTCGAAGGAGCAATTCACCAGCTGTTTTCCGAGGATGTCGAATTGACCGGGGCTATCGAGGCAGGAGTCCCCTGAGCACAGACCGCCCCTCGGCACATCAGATCGAGTTCGCTCACAACAGTGAGCGGCAGTTCGCCCTTCTTCTCGACTTCTATGGCGTCCCATGGGATTTCGAGCCGAAGAGCTTTCCCATCGAGTTCGACTCAGAAGGCGAGCCGAGGAAATGGTTCACTCCCGACTTCTATCTTCCCGACGACGACTTGTACATCGAGATCACGACGATGAACCAGAAACTCGTGACCAAGAAGAACAAGAAGGTTCGCCGTCTTCAGGCCATTCACCCGGACACGAAATGCAAGGTGTTCTATCAGCGCGATTATCTCCATCTTGTGGTCAAGTACGGGCTCGAGGAGCCGGACCATCTCGAGGAAGCCGCCGCTCTCACTCGCATCCCCGGTCCTCCGGAGATAGTGCGGCTGGAAGAACGAGGTGAGCGCCTCATCGGATGAATCGCTCGCCGCTTCACCAAACCAACGCCACACTTGGCGCACGTTTCGTCGATTTCGGTGGCTGGGAGATGCCGGTTCAGTACGAGTCGGTTCTCGCTGAGCATCGCTCAGTGCGGAAATCCGTGGGTTTCTTCGACGTCACCCATCTCGGCCGTTTCGAGCTCACCGGCCCTGGCGCTCGTGACGCCATTCGGCAGTTGCTGTGCAACGACGTGGAACGAATCGAGCCAGGCCGGTGCCAGTACACGATGATCCTCAACGACAGCGGGGGGATAATCGATGACATGATCGTCTGGTGGTGGGAGCCCGACAGGTTCTGGGTCCTTCCCAATGCCGCCAATCAACGGAGGGTGACGGAGGCTTTTGCCGCCCAACCGGGCTGCTCCGTGACCGATCTGCAAATGACGACCGTGCTGATCGCACTCCAGGGACCTGACGCCAAAGGGGTATTCGAGGACATACTTGGAATTGCGCCCGGGCGGTTTCGGCTCACCCGAACCGAATGGGAAGGGGGCGAAGTCTCTATGGCCGGGACCGGCTACACGGGGGAGTCCGGCGGAGAGATCTGCACCGATCCGAACACAGGCGTAAAACTGGCCGAGGCCCTTCTAGAGGCAGGGGTCATTCCATGTGGTCTTGGCGCCCGTGACACGCTTCGTCTCGAAGCCGGTCTTGCTCTTTGGGGCGAGGACCTCGATGAGACGACAACTCCCTATGAGGCCGGCCTCAACTTCGCGGTCTCTCTAGATCACGAATTTGTTGGCCGCTCGACATTGATCGAGCAAGAAGAGCGCGGAGTTGAGAGACGGCTGACCGGTTTTGTTCTCGAGGATCGCGGGATACCGCGCCACGGACACAAGGTGCGCACATCCGGTGGCGGGGAGGGCGAGGTGACATCGGGAAACATGAGCCCCATGCTGGGGGCCGGCATCGGAATGGCCTACATATCTCCGCCGCCAGATCTGGAAACGGATGGCATCGAAGTGGAGATCCGCGACCGTTGGGTACGGGGCCGGCTCGCCAAACCGCCTTTTCACAAGTCTTGACCGGAGGGCCGGAGATGTGTGTGCTCACGTCTAATCCATGAACGTTCCTCGGGTGGACCGGCCAGAGATGCCTGATGGGTATGGAGTGAAGCCGGAGGGGGCCTACCTCACTTGGACGACGGTGGAACAGAGGCTTATCGGCTCACTCCACTATTGGCTCTCGACGACCCGGCCCGACGGCACACCCCACGTCGTTCCCCGTTGGGGAGCATGGCTCGAAGGGGTGTTTTGGTACGACGGATCACCCTCTACACGCCACGTCCGCAATCTTCAAACCGGAAACTCCTGCGCCCTTCATCTCGAGAGCGGATCCGAGACGACCATCCTCTACGGCCGGTCGGAGTCGTCGTCTCCGCTGACTGGCGATCTAGCAGAGCGGATGTCTAGGGAATTCGCCCGCAAGTACGCCGATCTCGGATACGCACCGGCCAGCGACGCCTGGAGCGACGAGTTGGCAGGAGGGCTTCGGATACTGAGGCCCGTGAAAGCGTTGGCCTGGTCCCAATTTCCGGAGGATGTCACCCGATTCACCTTCGAAGACGACGGTTCTCGAGGCCCTTGGGCATCATAACGATTTAGGATCGTTTGACCCCATAAGGAGCGGTATTGGAAAGCGTCGCCAAACCTGTCGCCCACGAACTGATCGGCACCGAGTTGGTTCGGGACTGGATCCCTGCCGACGAACCCAGAGCGACCTTTGTGCTGGTTCACGGACTGGCCGAACACTCGGGACGATATGAGAGAACCGGCTCGCTTCTCTCCGACGCCGCTTTTCGTGTCCGGGCCTTCGACCTCACTGGCGCAGGCGCAAGTGGCGGCGACCGATGGGACATCGACGATTGGGGTCGCTATCACGATCAGATACGCACTCACGTCGAGTGGGCCAGGGAACAGAGACAACCGGTTGTCCTGATGGGACACTCACTGGGGGGCAATCTCGTCCTTGGTTATGTGACCGGTGACAGGCCGCCACCCGACCTCGTAGTCGTCTCCGCTCCCGCCCTCGGTGGAGGAGCGGTGTGGCAGAAGGCTGTCGCCCCGTTCTTCGCCAAGATCGCGCCAACTCTGTCCCTGCCCAACAATGTGGATGGTGAACACCTTTCGCGCGATCCAGCCGTCGCAGAGGCATATTTCGCCGACCCGCTCGTTCACATCAAATCAACAACCCGACTCGGTGCTGCCTTTTTCAAAGCCATGGACGACGTAACGGAGAGTTGCAGCAGTCTTGACGTCCCAACACTGGTACTTCACGGGGGAATGGACTCGCTGGTTCCCCCGCAATCAACCGCGTTCCTGGGGTCGCTTCCAGGTGTCGAACGCAAGCTCTACCCCAACCTACGTCACGAGATCCTCAACGAGCCGGAGGGGCCGGAAGTCGTCGCCGACATCATCGAATGGGTTGATGCCCGGATCTGATGCCGCTTCCCAAAGGTCTGGCCCGATTCAATCGATCTGTCACCAACAGGATCACAAAGCCCGCTGCCAGACGTCTCGGTGGGTTCGGGGTTCTCCATCACACCGGTCGCCGAAGTGGAAACGAGTATGAGACCCCGCTGAACGTCTGGAGACACGGCTCCGAGGTGGTCGTGGCTCTCACATACGGGTCGGATGTTGATTGGTTGAAGAACGCCAGAGAGGCGGAGACTTCGATCTTGGTGATGGGTGGCAAAGAGGTTCGGGTGGGACGTCCCCGGAGGCTTGCGGAGGGCGAAGGACTCGACAGGGTTCCCAAGACTGTTGGAAGAATCCTTGGGATTCTGGGCCTCGACGAATTCGTCGTCTTTCCGGTTCTCTAGACCACTGGTGTCGCCCACCTCAACAGGACCTTGGCCGAGTCGCTGCCCTGGACTGCTGTGAAAGCGTCCTCATAATCCTCGGCGTCGAAACGGTGTGTGATCACAGGTGAAATGTCGAGCCCCGACTGAACCAGGACGTTCATCTTGTACCAGGTGTCGAACATCTCCCGCCCGTAGATGCCCTTGAGATTCAACATGTTGAAGATCACGATCGTCCAGTCGATCGGGAAAGGCTCGGTGGGGATCCCCAGGATCGCCACATTCGCTCCATGAATGGTGTTGTCCAGAATGTCCTGAAGAGCTTGCGGGTCGCCCGACATCTCGAGGGCCACGTCAAAGCCCTCCGTCATCCCCAAATCCTTCTGAACCTGGTGAAGATCCTCGGAGCGCACATCCACAGCCCGGCTCGCTCCCATCCGCTCGGCCAGATCGAGGCGAAAGGGATTGACGTCGGTAACGACGACATTCCTCGCCCCGGCGTGGCTGACAACCGCAGTGGCCAGAAGTCCTATGGGGCCGACACCTGTGATGAGCACATCCTCACCCAGCACCGGAAACTCGAGGGCGGTGTGCACTGCGTTGCCGAACGGATCGAAGAGTGCGGCTACTTCCGGGTCGAGACCTTCGATGTGACGCCAGACGTTGCCCTTGGGCACCACTAGATAATCCGCAAAAGCTCCCGGAATGCTCACACCGATACCCTCGGGCTGCCGGCAAAGGTGTCTTCTGCCCGCCAGACAGTTGCGACAATGCCCACAGACGACATGTCCCTCGGCACTCACCAACTCGCCCTCGACGAAGCCGGAGACATTCGAGCCCAGACCGGCGATGTAGCCGGAGAACTCATGTCCCACAGTCAGTGGAACAGGGATCGTCGCCTGGGCCCACTCATCCCATTCGTAGATGTGGAGATCTGTTCCACAAATGCCCGCGGTATGGACCTGGATCAAGATCTCGTCGGGCCCGGGCCGGGGGACTGTCACCTCATCGAGTCGAAGACCGATCTCGTCCGGGTGTTTCACCAAGGCGCGCATCGTCATCTCCAGACCGGATCCAGGATGGCGCCTGCGGAGAGATAGGCCGGGAAAGTCTCAACCTCCCGCAGCTCACCATCTGAGTGATGGCGGAGCAAGACGTCGGGCAGCGTCATGAAGCCACGCTAGCGCTGGTGCAGTATCAAGACACAGCCCTTTGGGTGTGCCACGATTGGGGGATGCTCGACGGCTACGGAGGAAGACTCTTGATTGCGACACCGCGTTTGGTCGATCCGAATTTCTACCGCACCGTCATCCTGATGCTGCAACACGATGAGGAGGGAGCTGTCGGTATCGTTCTCAATCGCCCAACCGAGGAGCGGGTGGAAAGCCATCTCCCGGAATGGTCGGGGCGCACGGCCGATCCGGGCGTGGTTCACTACGGAGGGCCGGTCGACCCTGATATTGCGATCGGCGTCGCCCTGGTCGCTGATGGAATGCCCACAGGAGTGCCCGGTCTCAGTCTGGTCGATCTGGCAGAGTCTCCAGGTGAAGAGAACGCACCAGTTCGCGTCTACTCGGGCTACTCAGGCTGGGGGCTGGAGCAGTTGGAAGGTGAGATCGCCGTCGGCTCCTGGTATGTGGTTCAGGCGTCACCCGACGATCCGTTCGACGACCCGGATGCACAGTGGCAGAAGGTTCTTCGGAGACAGTCGGGATTCCTCTCCCTGGTGTCCACCTATCCCGAAGACGTTCGCCAGAATTGAACCCGTGCGGGGGCTGCACCGGGCTCTACCCTGGGCACTCGTGACCACCGGCACCGCTCCCCGTCTCAGGCCAAGTCTGAGGAGACAAGCACCGGGCCTTGTCGTGGAGAGAGGGCTCTGGGACACCGAGTCCACCATCGTGGTGGGTGTCGACGAAGTCGGGGAGAGGGTCGTGGGCAGGCCCGCTGACTGTGGGTGCAGCCGTCGTTCCCAAAGACCGTCGGATCTACAAGATTCGCGATTCGAAAATGCTGACAGAAGTCGAGAGGGAAGCTCTGTTCGATCGTGTCGCCGACTGGTGCGCCCGATGGTCGGTGGGACACGCTTCCTACCTGGAATGCGATGAGCTTGGAATGTCGGCTGCGCAGAAGTTGGCCGCGAGTCGAGCGATCGAAGGGTTGGGTTTGGCGCCAGATCACGTTCTGGTCGATGGCAACTGGGACTTCATTGGTGGCGCGCGCACGATCGTGAGAGGCGACAGCACTTCGCTTTCCATAGCTGCTGCATCAATCCTCGCCAAGGTGACTCGTGATCGCATCATGAGAGCCCAGGCCGATCAGTTCCCCGCCTACAACTTCGAGGCGAACAAGGGCTACCCCTGTCCGATCCACAAAGCTGCCCTCCAGGCGTTTGGCCCGACGGCGATACACAGGAGGTCCTGGGTGTTCATGGACCACCTCATGTGGAATGGGTTGGAACGGTTCCAGCGTCCTGACGCCCAAATGCAGATACCTTTTACGAACTGACTCGCTGCGAAGGAGACGAGGCGAACAGCCAATGGGTTGAGAAGTGACATCTGTTAGCGATCAAGAACGCCCTGTTATAGGACTTGACAGGGTTTAACGTTGTTGATAGAGTCGAACGTATGTTCGATGATGATGCTTCGGTCGGACTCTTGGCGGGGGAGAGCCACGATGAGGACAGGCTCTATCAGTTGACCTGTGAGGGTGATTCGGACCACTGGTCCTGGAGGATGATCGTCATGTCCTCCCTGATGGTCTGGAAGATCTTGCTCCTGGCCCGTATCTATCCGCTATCGCCGCTTCGGTGGACCGCACCAGATTGAATGGTCATGATGCTGTCCGGTTGATGAAGGCCGAGGCTCGTCTCTGCTCTCATCATGATGCCGGAAAGCTGGCGACGATGGCCGAAGTGGCTTATTCACCACCAGGAGACCGTGACGCACCGGTGGAGAGAAATGTTGAGGAGGTGGAGTACGCCGCCTTCGAGATCGGTTCGGCGTTGACGCTGACCCGACGTGCCGCCGAACGTGAACTGGATTTGGCGTTGAGTCTCTCCGGGAAGTTGGGTCAGGTGTGGGACAAGTTCCGCCGGGGGTTGATCGACATCCGCCGGGTCAAAGTGTTTGATAACCAGCTCGGCCATCTTTCGTCCGACACCATCGAAACGGTGTCCGAGAAGGTTCTTGATCGGGCGGAAGGTTTGACCACCGGTCAGCTTCAGGCGCGTCTGACCCGTGAGGTGATGGAAACCGACCCCGAAGGTGTCGACTTAGGGTATGAGAAGGGTCTGGCCGACCGGAGGTTGGCGACCAACCCCAATCCTGATGGCACCGCCAACCAGGGTGTCTATTCGATCGCTCCCGACGACGCTGCTGCGGTGTCCCGCAAGGTCAACCGGTTGGCCTTAGCCCTCAACACCACCTCGGAGCCACGAACCATCGACCAGCTCCGCGCCGACGTTTACGTCGACCTGTTGTTAGAACGCGGCAAGGGCATTGGTGCCGATCGTGGTGTTGTCCATCTCCATGTAGGCCTAGCCACTCTCGCCGAACTGTCGAATGCCCCTGGTGAACTGGCCGGCTATGCCCCGGTGATTGCTGACATCGCCCGCAAAACCGCTGCCGCTCAAGTCGAATCTCAATGGCGGTACAGCGTCACCGACGACAACAACATCATCGCCACCGGCGTCACCCGGAGACGACCCACCGCAGAAATGAGACGGCGGATCGAATCCGAATACGAGACGTGTGTCGCCCCCGGATGCCGGATGCCCGCATACGACTGTGACCTCGACCACCGCAAGGCCTACTCAAAAGGTGGACCCACCCACAACGACAACCTCGGTCCACTCTGTCGTTATCACCACATGGCCAAACACCACGCACCCTGGGATCTGGAACGAATGTCCAACGGTGACCACTCCTGGACCAGCCCACTCAGCCACGTCTACATCAGACGACGAGCACCACCTGTTTGAACGGGCCCCGATGATGATGAAGTGCGTTGGCCCAACCAACCTAATACCTTGGGATGGTGCAACTCTCCGAAAGAGACCGATCCCTACTTGCCGGCGAAATGGGCGATGCCCGGAGGATCGCCATGGAGCTGTTGATAGCCGTTGGCGAGACCGATGGCGCCCAAGATCTCATAGACATCGAGGCGGCGCATATCGACGGATGCTCCTACCACGGCCGGGCCGGTGTCGACTTTGCCCAAATGCTGGTCGATGGTGACGGCCGGGTGCAGGTTCCGACGACCCTGAATGTCGCCTCCCTCGACCTGCTCCACCCGGATCTCTACAAGGGTGATTCGGCTGTGGCCGAGTCCGCCAAACTTCTCATGGATCATTACGTTGCCCTTGGGTGCCGGCCTACCTGGACCTGCGCCCCGTATCAGCTTCAAGATCGACCGTCGTTCGGTCAGCAGATCGCTTGGGGAGAGTCGAACGCCATCGTTTTCGCCAACTCTGTTCTGGGCGCTCGCACCAACCGGTACGGCGACTTCATGGACATTTGCTGTGCCCTGACCGGCCGGGTTCCCTATGCGGGATTGCACACCGATGAGGGACGACTTGGCACGCTCCAGTTTAACGTCGTAGTCCCCAGTTCGATCCTTGACGACGATCTCACCTATCCCTTGCTGGGCCATGTTCTCGGGCAATTGGCCGGCAGCCGAGTCCCGGTGATCACGGGACTCGATGAACGCGCCACCGAGGACCGGCTGAAGGCACTCGGCGCAGCAGCGGCCTCCTCCGGTGCGGTGGCGATGTTCCACGCCGTTGGTGTCACACCCGAAGCGCCCTCGCTGAACGATGCCCTGGGCAGCGTGGCACCGCAGCATGTGACGGACCTAACGGTTGACACACTTCGCGACGCCCGCCGGGAGCTCACGACCTCCATCGGAACGCTTGGCGCGGTGAGTGTGGGAACACCTCATATGTCGTTTGACGAATTCGTCTCCCTGGCAGCTCTGGTCGAGGGTCAGAGGACAACTGTTCCGTTCTATGTGAACACCTCGCGCGATGTCCTTGACAAAGCTGAGAGCGCAGGAGTGATGGCTCCGATCGTGGCTTTCGGCGTCACCGTCGTGACCGATACCTGCACCTACATCACACCGATCATGGGGAATATCGAAGGCGACGTCATGACCAACTCCGGCAAGTGGGCCTACTACGCACCGGCGAATCTGGGCGTCAGCGTTGTCCTCGGGTCATTGGCCGATTGTGTCGCATCCGCGGTGACCGGGTCGGCCGTGTCGACGGGGGAGTGGTCATGAAGGGTCGACCAGGTCCTGGTTGATGGAGTAGCCGCGGGTGAGGTCCTCGCCCTCGATGCGCCTCTCTCCTTCTGGGGTGGTGTCAGTATCGAATCTGGTCGGATCGTCGACCCATCCCATCCCCAGTCAGGTGTATCGCTGGCAGGCAAGGTGCTGGTTCTTCCCCACGGTCGCGGGTCGAGTTCATCGTCGTCGGTGCTTGCCGAAATGATTCGCATCGGAACCGGTCCGGCGGGAATCGTTTTGGATGAGCCTGACTCGATCATGGTGATTGGGGCCCTTGTGGCCGACCGTCTGTACGGAACCCGATGCCCGATCGTCGTGGCATCGACTACTCCCGAAGGACGGGAGTGTTTGGCGTATCAATGGTGCTGAGCTGGAGTCCGTTTCCTAACCGGAGTCCACCAGTCGATGGAGGGTCGTAGATGGGACTGGAGAAAAGTGTCCAAGTTGCCGATATTCTCGGCGGAATGCCGCGCATCGAAGAACTCAAAGAGATGTTCCGACGCATGCCTGTCGCTCTCTATCGCACATCGGCGGACGGCGAGATCCTCGCGGCCAATACTGCGTTGGCGAATCTGCTCGGATACGACAGTGTCGAGGCGATGATGGCCGGTCTGACGACCGTTGAGTCCGTCTATGTCGACCCCCGTCAACGCAGCCGCTGGCTCGACGAGATCTCGGAAGCCGGCATTGTGAACGAACTGGATGTGGAGTTGAAACGTCACGATGGCACCACCGTCTGGGTCCAGGACACCGCCAGAGTTATTCGAGACCCTAAAGGTCGGATCGCATACTTCGAAGGCGCACTCATCGACCAGACGGAGAAGGTCAAGGCCCAGAGGGCCAGAGAAGAGTTCCTCGCCACCGTCTCTCACGAGTTGCGCAACCCCATTGCTGTCATGCTTGGAATGGGTGAGGAACTGGCAAACAACTACGACACGTTCAGCGACGAAGACAGGCGGGATATGGCGCAGTTGATCGCACGACAGGCTGATGATGCGTCCTGGCTCATCGAGGACCTTCTCGTGGCCTCCCGCGATGACATCACCAAGGTTGCTGTATTTTCACAAGACTTCGACATGACCAAGGAGGCGGAGAGGGTGCTCGAAGTGTCGGATCAGCCCATCGAGCTCGAGGTGCGAGGCGAAGAATCCTCGGTTCATGCGGATCCACGTCGGACCCGTCAGATCATCAGGAATCTGGTGAGTAATGCGAGTCGATACGGGGGAGACCAGATCTTCATCCGGATCGAGCCCATAGGAGACCGGGTCGAACTTCGGGTCTGTGACAGTGGAGAAATCATCCCGTCTCAGGAACTCGAGAGGATTTTCGAGCCCTTCGAGACCGGCGCCGAAACGGGGCACCCGAAGTCCGTGGGTCTCGGACTCTCCGTCGCCCGAAAGCTCGCCCGCCTCATGGAGGGCGATCTCACCTACCGGCATCAAGACGGGTTCTCCTGTTTCGTGCTCTCTCTGCCATCTGTTTCAGCGACACGCTCCTAATCTGATCTCGATGCGTGTCTTGGTAACCGGCGGAGCCGGATTCATCGGAAGCCACACCGTGGTGGCGCTTCTCGAGGCCGGTCATGAACCTGTCGTCGTGGACAATCTGTCCAACGCCCACCGATCCGTGCTGGCAAGGATCGGTGAGATCACAGGTCACCACCCGGAGTTCCACAATGCCGACGTGCGCGATCGCGACGCAATGAAATCGATAGCGTCCTCAGGTTTTGATGCGTGCATCCACTTTGCAGCCCTCAAGGCGGTAGGTGAGTCGGTCGAGAAGCCATTGCTCTACTACGACAACAATGTCGGGGGAACCATCACACTTCTCGAAGTTCTCATCACCGCTGACATCACCACTTTCGTATTCAGCTCGTCGGCCACGGTTTATGGCGACCCGACCATCCTTCCCGTCACCGAGGAGATGCCTATTGGTGTGGCCACCAACCCGTACGGCTGGACCAAGATCATGATGGAGCAGGTCCTCAGAGACGTTCAGGATGCCAACCCGGAGTGGAGCGTGTCCCTGCTTCGTTACTTCAACCCGGTTGGCGCTCACCCATCCGGTCTGCTGGGAGAGGACCCTCTGGGGACGCCGAACAACCTGATGCCATATGTGGCCAGGGTTGCCGACGGCCAGTTGCCGCGACTGCGTGTGTTTGGCGGCGATTATCCCACCCCTGATGGGACGGGGGTTCGCGATTACATCCATGTCGTGGATCTGGCCGAAGGCCATGTGGCTGCCCTCAGCACTCACTCCGGAGACGCCGGAGTCCACACCTACAATCTGGGGACAGGCCAAGGCAGTAGCGTTTTGGAGGTCGTCAAGAGTTACGAAGAGGTCTCCGGCAGAACGATTCCCTACGAGGTGGTGGAGCGCAGGGAGGGTGACGTCGCCGCCAACTGGGCAGACGTGACTCGAGCCGAGTCTGTGCTGGGATGGAAGACAAGCCGGGATCTCGCCGAAATGTGTGCTGATTCTTGGCGTTGGCAACAGGACTCTCGCTAAGTCGCCGCCCGTGACCGACCTGATAAGACGTGCGGAGAGATGGATCGATGGGGACCCAGACCCGGAGACGCGAACCGAGCTCCAAGCCTTGATCAATGCGGGGAAGATCACCGAGCTGTCGGGGAGACTTGACGGCTCGCTCTCCTTTGGCACCGCCGGTCTGCGCGGAGAAGTTGGCGCCGGTTCCAACCGAATGAACCGATCTGTCGTCATCAGGACGACCGCCGGACTGGCCACCTACCTGATCTCCAAGCACGACGGCGTGCCTCAGAGCCCGGTCGTGGTCGGATTCGATGCACGACCGACGAGCCGACAGTTCGCTGAGGACACTGCCGGTGTTCTGGCGGCCGCCGGCATCTCGGTTCTCTATTTCCCCGATTTCGCCCCCACACCCCTGGTGGCGTACGCCGCCAAGCGCTTTCGGGCCGCTGGTGCCGTGGTGATCACGGCGTCGCATAACCCACCCGCCGACAACGGATACAAAGTGTATGCCGACAACGGTGCCCAGATCATTCCACCTGTCGACGGCGAGATAGCCACTGCCATAGATCTCACCGGTCCTGCGGTCGACGTGCCCCGTGTCGAGTCGGTATTCGCGGGGGGCGCGCCACTGGTCACCCCGGTCCCCGACGATCTCCTCGATCACTATTGGGAGGAGGTGAATGCCAGTCGACCCGCGCCGATGCGTTCCGACATGAAGGTGGTCTACACGCCGATGCACGGGGTCGGTGGGCGGATTCTGGAGGAGATCTTCCGCCGGGCAGGACATAGCGGTCTTCTTCCGGTTCCGCTCCAAGCCGAGCCGGATGGAACGTTTCCCACGGTGTCATTTCCCAACCCAGAAGAGGCAGGCGCTCTCGACCTGGCAACCGAGCTCGCAAACCAAGTTGAAGCCGACCTGATCATTGCCAACGATCCTGACGCTGATCGTCTGGCAGTTGTCGTGCCGTACCAAGATGGTTGGCGCCCGCTCTCTGGTAACGAAATCGGTGTGCTGCTCGGGGACTGCATCCTTCGCAACGCAAGCGCTGACAACACGCCGATCGTGATCAATTCGATCGTGTCAAGCCCCATGCTCGGGCATATCGCCAGAAAGAGAGAGGCTCATCATGAGGTCACTCTCACCGGTTTCAAGTGGATTGCCAACGCCGGATTGGCCCTTGAAGCAAAGGGAGCCGGCCGTTTCGTCTTTGGTTACGAGGAGGCGCTCGGGTACACCGTAGGATCGGTGGTCAGGGACAAGGACGGCATCTCCGCTGCTCTCGTATTCTGCGACCTGGTTGCCGGATTGAGGAACGAGGGTCGGACCGTCCTCGACCAACTTGGCGACCTGTGGCAAGAGTTTGGGCTCTGGGTCAGTGCCCAGCATTCCATTGTCAGAGTCGGGTCGGAGGGACAGGCGGCCATCCGATCGGCTGTCTCGGCCCTGGCGGCGGACCCACCCGACACGCTGGGTGGTCACTGGATCGATTCCGTCACCGACTACAGCATTGGCGCCGAAACACGACCGATGTGGCTCGGAGCCCAAGCGTTGGTGGAACTCTCCCTCGGTGATCGAGGGAGGATTCTGGTCCGTCCCAGCGGCACCGAGCCGAAATTGAAGATCTACGTGGATCTTCGGGGCGAGCCCGGGGCTGACGCTGAGAAGACGCGTGAAGAACTAACCGAGTCAGCGTCTGCGCTGGCCCAGACGCTCGCCGGTACTCTTTCTATCTAGTGCTCTGGCCACCAACGTTGGCGATGTTGAGGGCGAGGCAGTGGTGTCTCTGGCAAGGACGCAGCGACGTTGGCCACCTGGCCGTTCACCGAGGACGGCTGGGCTCTGCCCAGCTGCGCAGTTGCGAAGCAACTGCCAAGGTGGCCGAAGGCCACCCACACAGCCAGGGGCTATCACTGTCCGTCGTGAACGCGGCAAACGTTGGTGTTCGGAGCGCTAGGCCCACGGCGTTCCCCGGAATTCGGTCATGGATGCCTTGATGCCCGGAAGGACCCGATGTCGATCCGGGAGTCGGGTGTGGTGAGCCTTGAGCACCAGTCGGTAGTGCGGGCAACCTCAGCTGTTTCGGTTCAGATCGGTGGCGTCGGGATCCCGATGGTTGTACAGATAGAGCCAGCCGGCTCCATGGATCGCAATCCCGACCAGCAACAGCGCTGCGGCGCCGGTGAATCCGGCGAAGAACGCAGCGAGCGAGGCAAAAGCCGCTGCGGACACCAGGGCGACCCGGACGCCGTTTAGTGGACCAAACATGATCACACAGTATGTCGTTTGGCAATAACCTGCCAACGTGACAAATGGTCGGCGTCCATCGGGAAACAGGTCGTTGATACCCCGTTCGGCCTGGTTGGGAGCAGTCATGATCGCGGGATTGGTAACAGCTTCCTGCGCGCAAGGAAGCGATGAGCAACACCTCATCACCACTCAAGTGTCAGCGGAGACCGCTTTGTACCCCGATATCGTAGCTGTGGAGACCGATCAAGATGTCGACGGCAGCTACAGGTTCGACGTCACAATCAGCTCTCCATACGACTCTCCAGAGCGATACGCCGACGCATGGCGGGTCGTCGGGCCGGATGGAACCGAATACGGGGTGAGGATACTGCTCCATGACCACGCCAACGAACAGCCGTTCACACGTTCGCTGAGCGGAGTGGAGATTCCGGACGGTATTGACTCGGTCACAGTCGAGGGGCGAGACCTGATCAACGGTTGGGGCGGCGCAATCATTGAGGTAGATCTGGCGCCGTAACTACCGTGCCGCCCATGGAAACAGCAGCCGTCGTTGCCGCCGCAGGGATAGCCCTGATCACTGTGTTTCAGATCTCCCTCGCATTAGGCGCTCCGGCGGGTGCAGCCGCCTGGGGTGGAAAGTATCCCGGGGTGCTCCCGACCCGTCTTCGGGTGGCAAGTGGATTTGTTGGCGTGATCTTCTACCCGGTCGTATTCTTCTTCGTCCTGGACGCCGGGGGAGTAGTGGACACCGGACTCGCCGATGGCAGCTACACCAAGTGGTTTCTGTGGATTCTCGCCGGACTATTCACTCTTGGTGCTCTGGCCAACTTTGCTTCGAAATCGAGGGTCGAAAGATACTGGGGGCCGGTCGCCCTCATCATTGCTGTCTCCATCGCCGTCGTAGCGGTCGGGCTGTAGACACAGCTCTTCCGAAAGCGCGACCTCAAACCAGGGTTATTGGGACGTCCCTCGTTCCCATGAGCTGTGCAAGTTGCCGTACACCCCTCCGTCGGCCTTGAGCTGGGTATGAGTGCCGTCCTGGACGATTTCGCCCTTGTCGAAAACCAGGATCCGGTCGGCGGCCTCCGCCGTAGACAAACGATGGGCAATCGTCACCACTGTTCGGCCTGCGGCGAGCTCGTTCAGCGCCCGGCTTATCCGCACCTCCGTTGCCGGATCGACGGCCGAGGTCGCCTCGTCGAGGATGAGCAGATCGGGATCGGCAATCGCGGCGCGGACCAGTGTGACCAGTTGACGCTCACCCACAGAAAGGGCGCTGCCCCGTTCTCCGACCTGGGTGTCGAGACCTGATGACAGCTCGCTGAGCCAATTGCGGAGACCCAAATGCTCAAAGGCCGCGGTCAGCTCTTCGTCGGTGGCGTTAGGGTACCCCATTCGAACGTTGTCCCCGATCGAGCCCCGAAACAGGACTCCCTCTTGGGGCACCATCACTACCCGGTCACGGAGGGACGCAAACTTGAGGGTGCTGACATCGATGTCTCCGATCAGCACCGTTCCCTCGGTGGGATCCATCAGCCTGGAGAGAAGTTTGGCGAACGTGGTCTTGCCCGATCCTGTCTCGCCCACAATCGCCACTCTCTGCTCTGGAGGAATTTCGATCGTGGTGTCATGTAACGCGGGCGATGCGGTGGCCTCGGCTGCTATTTGACCTGATTGCGGATAGCGGAAAGTCACCCGCTCGAAGTGGACCCCTAAGGGCTCGCGTGGAAGATCGACACCGTTCGGCCCGGGGTCGGCAACGTCGGGGGCGATGTCCAATATGTCGAGTACCCGTCTCCAGCCGGCGACCGCTGTCTGCGCCTCATTGACCGCCTCCCCCATTATTTGGACCGGCTGGATGAATAGCTGAACCAGAAACAGGAACGCAACGACGGTGCCTATGGTCGTGGTCCCCTGAGCCGCGAGGATCGTTCCGACCACCAGGACCGCAGCCACAACCACAGACGATGTGGCCTCGCCTGCACCCGAGAAGGCAGCCGACAACGTTCCTGCCTTCACTGCGGCACTCCGATGACTTTCGATTGCCTCCTCCAGACGCTCACGGGTCCCCGACTCGATGCCGTAGGCGCGTATCACGGGAGCACCGACCACGGTCTCCGCCAGAAGCGCAAGCATGCGACCGACCCGTTCACGAACCGTGAGGTAGGCGACTTCGAGACGGCTTTGGAACCAACGAATCACCAGAACTATGAATGGGACCAGCCCAAGGACAATCAGACCGAGCGGCACTGAGAGTACGAGCATGACGATGAGGGCCAGAATTGCCTGACCGCCGTTGATGATGATCATGAGACCTGCCCACTGCATGAAACGGCTTATCTGGTCGACATCGGAGGTGACCCGTGCGACAAGCACACCTCTCTGCTCAGAAGCCTGGTGGAGCATCGAGAGGTCATGGATGTGTCGAAAGGCGCGGATGCGGAGACCCGATAGGGCGGTTTCGGCAACTTTCGCCAGCCGGATATGCATCCAACCGGTTGCGCCTGCCGTGATCAGAACCGCCACCAGCGCAATGAGAGTCATCTGGACGACGAAGCCAATGTCGATCGCCCCGTCCTCGAGACCACCGTCGATTATCTGCTGGACGGCGATGGGGACGATCACTTTGCCGGCGGTCGCCACCAGAGCAATGGCAATGGTCCCTCCAAGCCCGCGACGCAGCTCGGGCGAAAGACTCAGCCCTCGACGGATGGTGGCCACGGCGCCGGTCCTGGGGTCCCGCTTCGGAGCGGATTCGACGGTGGCTCCGGCGGTCACGCCGGCTCCTCCACTTGGTCGTAGGCATCGATGAGGCTCCGATAGGCGGGCAGCGACCTGTAGAGCGCCTCGTGTGTGCCGCGGTCCATGATCCGGCCGTCCTCGATGTAAATGACTTCATCGGCGAGGACTATGGAGGAGCGCCGGTAGGCAACGATGACCACACTGGTGTCCAACTGTTCCAAACCGTCGAGTATCGCGCTTTCCACGGCTGGATCGACAGCGGAGGTGGCGTCGTCCAGGACAAGAAGTCTCGGCTCCCGCACCAGGGCCCGGGCGATGGCGATGCGTTGTCTCTGCCCTCCAGAGAGTGAGGCTCCGCGCTCACCGACCACCGTGGCGTACCCATCCGGAAGGTGGTTGATGAAATCGTCAGCCTGGGCGAGTTCGGCTGCCGCCACAACGTCGGCCTCGTCGAAGGGCTCGCCCAAAGTGATGTTGTGATAGACCGAGTCGTTGAAGAGGAACGTCTCCTGGAAGACGATGCTCACGGCATCGGCGAGGGCTGTTCGGTCTAAATCGACGAGACCTCTGCCGTCAAGACAGATCTCTCCCTTCTCCGGGTCGAAGAGTCGCACCAGCAGGTGGGCAACGGTTGACTTGCCCGAACCTGTGGGGCCCACGAGGGCAACCCTCGTGCCGGCGCTGACATTCAGGGTGACCGATTCGATTCCGCGACGCTCGTCATCGCTCAGCAAGCCTTCGGTACTGCCACCGCCGGCGGATAGGTCGGCGTGCTCGGTCTCCGCATAGAGGTATCTGACGGCCTCCGCTGAGGTTTCCGCTCCACCCTTTTCCAGTGAGAGCTGAGTCCCGTATTCAACCCGGGCCTCCTCGTTGAGAACGGCGTCTATCCGCTCGAGCCCGACCACTGAGCGAGGGAGTTCACCAAGCAACCATCCGAACACCCGCATTGGAAGGGCGACGAGCCTGAAGAGGTAGGCGAAGGCTATGAGGGAGCCGGCGGTCAAGACCCCCTGATCAACCCTCCATGCACCCACTGCCAGAATCGCCAGGATTCCGATGCTTGGCAATGCCTCGATCACAGGATCAAAGACCGCCCTGATACGGCCAACCTCGACCATGCGATCTCTCAGCGCGTCGGATCTCTCTCCAAACCGACCTACCTCGGCATCCTCCCGGCCGAGGGTCTTGACCACCAAGGCCGCATCGAACGACTCGTGGGCAATGTCGGCGACCTCCGCCCTGAGTCGCTGCGCTTTGGCAGCAACGGCCCTCATCCTCCGCTGGAACGTGTAGTTGACGATCATCAGAGCCGGGCCTACTGCGAAACCGATCAACGCCAGAAAGGGATCGGTGATAAGGAGAAGGATCGCCGTGACGATGAGCATGATGACGACCCCAAAGGCCATCGGTAGGGGGGCGGCGACGAAGGAGGCCGCTTCGACGTCTTCGTTGACGTTGGCCAGCAACTGACCGGTGGAATGACGACGATGCCATTCGACGGGTAGATCGAGATAACGATCGGTAACGGCGATCCGGTCCCGATACTGGATTCGATGTTGGGCAAAATAGGCACCCATGCGGCGCAGGGTGATCCCAACGGCTCGAGCAATCGATACTCCGATGACGAGAGCGGCGGCGCCTGCCAGGGTTGCCACCGCCACCTCACCGGTGTCGACCGCCGGCAGCAACACCGAGTCCATGATCCATCCGATGACAAAGGAGGAAACGATCGTCATGGCGGCGAACAAGATTGCGCCAACGCCGCCGACGGCAAACTCCCGAGGAGCTCTCCGTATTTGCCGGCCTATCAGATGCCAGCCCTGACCCATCGACGCAACGGCCTGACGTTCAGGGGCCTCCGAATCGTTACGTGTCATACGTATGTGAGGCTACGACTGGTTGCCTTCTAGCCAAATCTGGCCGAGCACGCACCAGGTCTTCGTCTCATGACTGCTGGTGTTCAAATGCAGAGAGGACCGCGAGAAGAGAGGCTGTGGTGATGTTGGAGTCGACTCCGATGCCCCATCGGAGGAGCCCTTGTTCGCCAACACTCTCGACGTAGGCGACGGCCTGAGCATCCGCACCGCGTCCTATGGCATGCTCGGAGTAGTCGACGACGTCGAAAACGTCGCCCCAATGCTCGCAAAGAGCGTGAACGAAGGCTTCGACGGGTCCGTCACCCTCGCCGCGGACGCTGACCTCCTTGCCGTCGAACTCGAGATGGGCCGTGACACTGGTCCGGCCGTGTCCTTCGCTGGTCGTCGTGTGCAGCTCATGGCTACGCAAGCTGAGCCTGGGTGCGGATGGCAGATACTTGGCCTGGAACGAGACCCACATCGAGTCGGGGGTTATCTCAGTGCCGCTGTCCTCGGTGATGTGTTGGATGGTCTTGGAGAACTCGATCTGCAATCTTCGGGGCAGGTCGAAGCCATGCTCTTCCTTCATCACATAGGCGACGCCGCCCTTGCCGGACTGTGAGTTGACCCTGATGACTGCCTCGTATGAGCGCCCGGTGTGCTTGGGGTCGATGGGCAAATAGGGTACGCCCCACGAGTCGTAGTCATCCGGAAGCGCATCGAAGCCCTTCTTGATCGCGTCCTGATGCGAACCCGAAAAGGCTGTGTAGACCAAATCTCCGACATAGGGGTGTCGGGGGTGCACCGGTAGGCGGTTGCAGTACTCGGCGGTTCGTCGTAGAGAATCGATGTCGCTGATATCAAGCTCAGGGTCTACTCCGTTGGCGAACAGGTTCATCGCGAGATTCACAAGATCGACATTGCCGGTGCGCTCGCCATTGCCGAACAAAGTGCCTTCAACTCGGTCCGCTCCAGCCATGACCCCAAATTCGGCAGCGGCGACAGCGCATCCGCGGTCGTTGTGGGGATGAAGACTGACGATCACAGAATCCCTGTCTCGGACAGTCCGCCCGAACCACTCGATCACATCGCCATAGACATTCGGGGAGTAACACTCGACGGTGGCCGGCAGGTTGAAGATGATCGGGTTGTCGGGTGTCGGATCCATGACATCCATCACCGCCTCGCAGACTTCGACTGCATAGTCAGGCTCGGTGAGCGTGAAACTCTCCGGTGAGTACTCGTACCGAATGACGGAGTCATCCATGGTCTCTTCCAGCTTGCGACAGACCTTGGCGGCATCGACCGCTATCTCCTTTATGCCCTCCTTGTCGAGCCCGAAGACGACGTCTCGCTGAAGGGGGTTGGTGGAGTTGTAGAAATGAACGATTGCCTCCCGGGCACCCTTGATGCAGTCGTAGGTGCGTTCGATGAGCTCATCCCGACATTGAACCAGCACTTGAATGGTGACATCTTCGGGAACGAGATCGTCCTCGATCAGCCGACGCACGAAGTCGTAGTCGGGTTGGCTCGCCGAGGGGAAACCCACTTCGATCTCCTTGAACCCCATCTGAACCAACGCTTGGAACATGCGGAGTTTGCGGGCCGAGTCCATCGGGTCGATCAGGGCCTGGTTCCCATCCCTGAGATCGACCGAGCACCATCTGGGCGCCTTCTCGATGACGCGGTTTGGCCAAGTCCGATCTTCCAGGACAAGAGGCAGATATGGGCCGTACCTCTCGAAGGGCATCTTCTTTGGGGTGACATTTGGAGGAGGCATCAGATTGTCCTTGATAGGTGTGGATGGGATTGAATGGCCGGGAAATGAAAAAGACCCCCTGGGTGGGGGCGGGCGAACGCGGAAATGTGCGCGTCGCCCTACATGAGAAGGAGAAGGTCGGAGCGCTTTGCACGAGTCACGCCGTTCATTGTAACCCTTCTCCGTGTCGCGTCACAAGGAGGGAAGGGTCGAGTCCACCTCAACCCACGGGCTCAGTGGGCGTAGCATGCGTTCATGAAGCACCGACTCAGTATCGTCATCGTCCTCGCTCTGGTACTCGTAGCCTGCGGAGGTGCCTCCGAGACCACGACGACCACATCCTCCTCGACGGACTCTGACAGTGGGGGAGTGGAGACCACCACGACTGTTCCTGTCACAATCGAAACCACGACGACTGCTGCGCCGGATACGACCACCACCGAGGCGGTGCCAGACGTCGATGCAATGGCGGTGGTGGCCGCCAAAACTGCAGCCGCCGAAGCGGTCTTCGATGACGAATGGACGGTCACTACTGGCCCCACCGACGAATTCGACGAGGGCGATGACATTGTTTACAAATCGTGCCTTCTGGATGATGAATTCGATCTGTCCAATCTCGATGATGTCTCCGCGGCAGCGCTGGTCACCGATTTTCAGGGCCCCTCGGCTACCCCACCATTCCCCGGTCAGAGTGGCTCGATCGAGGCACGAGTGTTCAACAGCGAAGCCGAAGCCGCCGAAGCGTTTTCCGTCTTCCAGCGGATCTTCGCCAGCCAGGAAGGCCTGGAGTGCATGACCGAGGCGGTGACGGAGATTCTGACGGCTGACGTCCCTGTTGAAGACTTCACGTTCAACATCGAGGAAATCACCGTGGCCGGATCCCAAACAGGCGCTCGATTCTCCGTAACGTTCGAAGTCTCCGGTTTCGAAGGAGGCTTCTTCATCGAGTTCCAGGGCACCCGTGTCGACTCATGGACCGTGATCGCCAGCTTCATCACGTTTGACGAGCCTTTCGACCGTGACATCGCCGATGCCGTGTTCAGTGCTGCGGTAAATGCCTGAAGGGAGCGGGCGCGGACGCAATCCCACTCGCAGCGAACTAACTTGCCCGAACCTCGATTGTGGTTGAGAAAGATTCTGTAATGTAGTAACGTTGCTACATTGGAGAAGATGAGTTATGGCAATCAAGAGAGTCACCAGCCGGGAGTTCAATCAGGACACGGGCGGCGTCAAGAGAGCCGCTCGAACCGGACCTGTTTACATCACCGACCGGGGACGTCCCTCCCACGTTCTTCTCACGTTCGAGGACTATGAGCGGCTTGGAGCAAACCAGTTGAGCGTGATCGACATTCTTTCGGAGCCACCGGGGGTCGAGGATGTCGACTTGGAGATTCCGATCACCCGGGAAGCGGCCCATCCTGTTCGATACGACTGATGTTTCTGCTCGATACCAACGTGGTCTCGGAGCTCAGGAAAGCCAAGACAGGGAAGGCAAACAGGGGCGTCACAGAATGGGCCACCGGAGTGACTGCCGCACTTATGTTCCTGTCGGTGATCTCGCTTCACGAACTCGAACACGGGGTGCTGCTCGCAGAACGCAAGGACCTGTCAAAGGGTGAAATCCTTCGAAAGTGGCTCGATGGGAGCGTTCTCCGCGCATTCTCAGACCGCATCTTGGATGTCGACCCGCCGGTCGCACTGCAAGCTGCGGGACTTCATGTGCCCGATCCGGCGCCGTTCAGGGACGCGCTCATCGGTGCGACCGCCATCGTTCATGGGATGGCAGTGGTGACCCGCAATGCCGGCGATTTCGACCGTTTCGCAGGGTTGAAGCTAGTCAATCCCTGGACTTGATCTCGGCATTGAAGGATCTGTAGCTTGACATAACGTGGATTATGGGCGCTTATGTCGAACACGCCATCTGCGGAGCAATTACCTCTCCCCCTGTGCCCCAGGAGCAGAAATCGTTGGAGACTATTCTTGCGGATGTTGTCCTCGGCGGCCGATTCCGTTCGTAGAGAGGGTGAATGCGGGAAACGCCCGCACCAAACTGAGGAGAAGCTCATGAGTCAGTATCTGTTGTCCACATACGCCGTTGAGGGCAGGGCCCGTGCGCCGATGGAACCCGAGGAAATGCAGACATTCATGGAGCGGGTCCATGCGCTCGAAGCAGAGATGAAGGCGAGCGGTACGTTCGTGTTCACCGGGCGACTCCATGACCCCGAGGCCGCCACTGTCGTCCGTTCGAACGATGGCGACCTGGTCATGACCGACGGACCGTTTGTCGAGTCGAAAGAACACATCGCCGGGTTCTACATCATCAACGCGGACGACCTCGACGCTGCGCTCGCCTGGGCCGGCAAGGTGGTCGACGCAATTAATAACCCGATCGAGGTCACCCCGTTTTTCGACATGCCAGGCTCCTGAGCGATTGACTCCGCGCGTCGCTGCCCATGAGGATGCGACAGAAGTCGAGCGTGTGTTTCGTGAAACATACGGCCAGGCGGTGGCGACGCTGGTCCGAGTCCTCGGCGATATCACTCTTGCCGAGGATGCAGTGCAGGAGGCGTTTGTTGTGGCAAGCGATCGCTGGCGAAACGACGGTATCCCACCCAACCCGGCGGGGTGGATCATTACCACCGCGCGTAACCGTGCTATTGATGACTTTCGTCGGTCGGCCCGGGGCCGTGAGCTTCATGAACAGCTTGGTGCGATTGCAGACACGTCGAACGATCCTGGCGACGATGTGGACGGGAACGGACCCGTGAGTGACGACCAACTCCGGCTGATCTTCACCTGTTGTCATCCGGCGTTGCGGACTGAGCACCAGGTGGCATTGACGCTCCGCCTGCGGGTGGCCTGACCGTGGATGAGGTTGCTCGCTCGTTCCTGGTCAGCGAGTCGGCGATGACCAAGCGCCTCGTCCGAGCCAAATACAAGATCAAGGCGGCCAAGATCCCCTATCGAGTGCCGGCAGACGCCGACCTTCCTGGACGACT
>PVMK01121763.1_pt1 | contig 35759 bp, 29 predicted proteins | sample 1853481 | NCBI WGS metagenome assembly PVMK01 (sample SAMN08533507, study PRJNA380276) | Marine sediment metagenome, whole genome shotgun sequencing project. | reverse complement strand
GATCATCGTTCAGTTTCATCGGACTGTGCCCAATCGCATATCCTCAAGGCTCCTGGAAGGGCGGGGCCGAGGATATCGAGAGTTTAAGTCAGATCGCTCCAATAGTCATGGCCACCCCTGCTGTATCGAACATCGGTCGATCGAGAAATAGGAACAGGCATGGATCTTGGACTGGCGACTGGCGATCTCATTCTCCTGGCCGGCATCCTTCTTGCGACGGGCATCGTCGTGGGCCTGCTCGCGGGCCTGCTCGGCATCGGCGGCGGCGGCATCCTGGTGCCGGTGCTCTATGAGGTCTTCACGGCCGTGGGCGTCGACCCGTCCATCTGCATTCACATGGCCGTCGGCACCTCGCTCAGCGTGATCGTCCCGACGTCGCTGCGTTCCTTCCAATCGCACCGGGCGAAGGGCGCGGTCGACACGGGCTTGCTCAAGACCATGGCGTTGCCGGTCGTCGCGGGGGTCTGCCTCGGAGTCCTGGTCGCCCGCTATTCGGACGACACGGTGCTCAAGGCCGTCTGGGCCGGCTGCGCGACCCTCATGTCGGCCAAGCTGTTCTTCGGGCGGGAGAGCTGGCGGCTCGGCGACACGATTCCGGGCAATCCCGGCCGGGCCCTATACGGCGGCTTCGTCGGCCTGGTGTCCACGCTGATGAGCATCGGCGGCGGCGCCTTCATCACGACATTCATGACGCTCTACGGGCGGTCGATTCACCAGGGCGTGGCGACCTCCTCCGGCTTCGGGCCGATCATCGCCATACCGGGCGCGATCGGCTTCGCCTGGGCCGGTTGGCAGGTCGCGGGCCTGCCGCCGGGATCGTTCGGCTACGTCAACCTCCTGGGCACCGCCATGATCGTCCCGGCCAGCGTGCTCGCGGCGCCGCTCGGCGTACGCGTCGCCCACGGCATCTCGCGGCGTAGGCTGGAGCTCGCCTTCGCCGCCTTCCTGGCGCTCGTCGCGGCGCGCTTCCTGTTCAGCCTTTTTAGCTAAAACAACTCCGCTCCGCTGAGCCTCGGCGCCGACCGAACTCACTCCGCGCCATCGTCCTTCAGGCTGATCGTGAAGTTGGCGCTGCCGTTGATGTAGAGCATGACCGGTTGTCCATTGTTGTAGTTCTGGACCTGGGTCGAGATGTTGATGTTGGTGAGCCGGCAAGCCTCGGCGATGACCGTCTTCATGACGGCGCACTCGTCCCTGGCCAACCCGTACAAGGATAGTCTACCGCTTTTCTGGGACGCGGCGAGCGTCTCCCCCGAAAGATCAGGCAGCGGCGCCTGGGTGTTGAAGTTGACTGACACGTTCACGACCCGGGACGGCGGAAAGGGCATGGACTGGGCGGTGGCCGACGCCGGCAGTTGAGTTAGGAACGACACGGCCAAGAGGACAAAAAGGGCAAGCGTTGAGATATCGGGAAAGTTCAATCTTCTCATGATGGGCTCCTCGAAATTGAATGGCCCCCTCAAATGAAATCAGTCGATGAAGGATTCGGCCGCACCAGGGCGGCAATTCTTTGGCCGGGTGGTGTCGATACTGTGGCGTGGCGAGGGGGTGGATCGGGACCGGATCGGGCCTAGAGGACGTACCAGAGCAGCGCCGGCAGGGTCAGAAACGAGAGCGCCGTCGATACCACGATGACGCCGGCCACCTCGGCCGGGCGGTTGTTGTAGATGGAGGCGTAAAGGAAATTGAACACCGCCACCGGCATGGCGCATTCGATGATGAGCACGCCCCGCGCCGTTCCCTCCAGGCCCATCAGAGACGCCAGGGTCGCGCCGACGGCGAAGCCCATGCCAAGCCTGAGGATGGAAAGGGCGAGACTGCGCGACAGGCCGGTCAACTCCAACTGCGCCAGGGAAACGCCCAGGGTGATCAGCATCAGCGGAATCGCCAAACCGCCGATCAGGTCGAGCGTGTTGGTCACCCAGAGGGGCACCGGTAGGCCGGTGTAAAGCACCGCCAGGGCCGTCAAGACCGACCAGACCAGCGGCATCTTGAAGGGCGCGGTGAGGCTGGTCGAGCGCGAGGCGATGGCCGGCCCCAGGGTGAAGCCGAGGACCGCGCTCACCGTGAAATAGGGGATCACCAGCGCCAGACCCTCCGGCCCGAAGGCCAGGAGGCAGAGCGAAAGACCCATGTTGCCAGTGTTGGCGAAGGTCATCGCCGGCAGGAAGACCCGCAGTTCGAGGCGCGCCAGGCGAAGCACCAGGGCGCCGATGAGGGCGAAGGTGAGCGTGCTGATCAGCGCGGCGGACGCCATGAGCCCGAAGGAAGCCCAGTCGATCTCGGTCTCGACCAACCCCGAGAAGATCAGGCAGGGAAAGCCGACGTTGGTGACCAGGCGTGTGATGAAGATGCTTTCAAAGGGGACGCCGCGCTTGGCCCAGACCAGCCCGATGGCGGCACAAACGAAGACGGGCGCGATAACGGTGAAGATTTGGGCCAGCACGGCGAGTCCTGAAGAAGCGTTGGAGGGGCTTGCTATGAGCGCCGCCGTTTCGTCCACTAGCCGCGTGGCAAAGACGTTCGCCAGGTCTTCTCGAAGACCTGCGCATCCCCTTCGAAGGCGGTGACCCGGGCTTCGAGGTGAAACGCGCCGGCGTTGCAGGTGAGACGGGTAATGGTCTCGGTGCGCACGCGCCAATCGCCGCGGCCGAGCTCATGGGTCCAGTGAGTGTCGGCCGTGGCCGACAGCGGATCGTCCCAGGCGATGGTGTAGCGCTCCTGCTTGAGGCTGGCGTTCATCATGCCGTGGTCGGTATAGACCAGCGCACCGTAATCGTCGCGGATTTCCAGGGCCGTGGTCTTCGCGGCCTGGTCGGTGATGACCCGCCGCTCGTTGCTGGCCGGGCGCTGGACCCGTGTGTTGGCGGGCCTCGGCGCCCGCGGGGGCGCGGCGAGGGGGCTGGGGTCTTCGGCCCCAGACGGATAAATCGCCGGACAAATCGGCAGCACCAGCCGGGCCGGCCCGCCGGCAAGCGTCAAGGTCGGGTCGTCGGGCGCCGGCCAGACGTTCGGCCAGCAGGCCGTTGAGAGCGCGAGGCGCAGACGGTGGCCGACCGGGAAGCGGTGGGCGACGTGATCGAGACTGAGGCGGATCGGCACCGGGGTATCGAGCGGCATGGGCCGCGGGTCCTCGTTGCCGTCCCGGTGCTGGAGGTTGAGGCAGCCGAAGGTCACCCGCTCGGACGCGCCGTCGGGCCCGACGTCGCAAAGGCGGACGATCAGGTTACCGCTCGGCCGGTCGCTGGCGAGTGTCAGCTCCACCACCGGGTCACCCCAGATGTCGATGGCCTCTTCCAGTACGGGCGTGTCGAACAGCAGGCTATCGCCGTCGTCCCGACGCTGGTCCTGGGGCATCTCGGGGCCGAGGCAATGGGGGATCAGTTCGCCGGAGGCGGTTCCCGTGTCGAGGGGCGAGCGGAAGGAGCGTTCCGGTGCGGCTTCCGGCGCAGCGCTCAGACCTCCGGCGCCAAGATGGAAGACGACCTCGCCGGCGTCCGGAGCGGGCCAGCGGGACGCGGCGCGCCAGCGCCCCGGCGCCTCGAGCGCAAAAGGATCGGGCGCCGCGCCCTGCTGGCAAAAGGCGAGATAGGCCGGCGCGGCGGCGAGGCCCTGGTCTTCGCCCTTCAGCCATTGGCGCCACCAGGCGAGAGCCTCGCCGAGAAAATCTATCGCGGGTCCGGGTGTCGCCAGGTGCGGAAACTCATGCGCCCAGGCGCCCGCCAGGCCGCGGCAGGGACCCTTCAGGTTTTCCAGCAGCCGGGGTACGGCGTTGACGTAGAGGTCGCCCCAGCCGGTGACGATCATCACCGGGATCTCGATGGCCCCGTAGTCCTCGCAGACCGACCCGTGCTTCCAGTAGTCGTCGCGCGCCGGATGGGCGAACCAGGTTTCGGCGAAGAAGGCGAGGTTCTCGAGGCGGTGGAGCCAGGTCTCGCGCCAGTCCTCGCCCAACACCTCGGGATCCGGCGGCCGCGTCTGGAAGGACAGGAACGAGCTCGCCCAGCCAAAGTTCTCGTTCAACAGGCAGCCATTCTTGTAGTGCACATCGTCGTTGTAGCGGTCGACGGTGGCGCCTAGCGCGACGATCGCCTTCAGCGGACCCGGCCGGCGCGCCGCCACCTGGAGCGAATTGAAACCGCCCCAGGAGAGACCCATCATGCCGACCCGGCCGTCGCACCAGGGCTGGGCGGCGATCCAATCGATCAGCTCGACCGCATCGTCTTGCTCCAGCTTCAGATATTCGTCCGCCAGCAGGCCACCGGAATCGCCGCTGCCCCGGACGTCGACCCTGAGCGAGGCAAAGCCGTGGCCGGCGAAGAAGGGATGGATGCGCTCGTCGACGGCGAGACGGCCGTCCCGGCGGCGGTAGGGGATAAATTCCAGGATCGCCGGCACCGGGTTCTGTTCGGCATCCGCCGGCCGCCACAGCCTGGCGGCCAGGCGGGTCCCGTCCGCGAGGGGAACCCAGAGCGTCGGCTCGTCGACGATCTCGTGCGGGAAAACCTCGAGAGTTTCGAGGTTCGCCGGTTCGCCTTCTGGAAACATGTCCGTCGGTCCTGCCGTGAGAGAGTCCGGAAGACAATCTCTCCTCTTGCCCTACCCTCTGTCCAGGTGGAGCTGACAGAATCATGGGCATTACATCGATACTGCTCTTGAAGTCGCCTGCGGCGACCCCCAACATGACGCCATCCCAAGAGTGTGAGGAGAGTGCCGCTATGACCGCCCCCGGCCTGGCCAACCGCGACCCGCTCGAGAGCGCGGACCGCGACAATTTGTTTCATCCCTCGACCCATATGGCCGGACATGCCCGCGGCGAGACGCCGGCGCGCATCATCGACAGCGGCGAAGGGGTCACCATCGTCGACCGCGACGGCCGCAAGAGCCTCGACGCCTTCGCGGGGCTCTACTGCGTCAACGTCGGCTATGGCCGCATGGAGATCGCCGAGGCCATCGCCAAGCAGGCGCGCAAGCTCGCCTTCTATCACTCCTACGCGGGCCACGGGAACGAGCCGGCGATCCGCCTGGCCGAGATGGTCATCGCGCGGGCGCCAAAGAACATGAGCCGGGTCTACTTCGGCCTGTCGGGCTCCGACGCCAACGAGACCAACATCAAGCTGGTCTGGTACATGAACAACGTTCTCGGCCGGCCGGAGAAGAAGAAGATCGTCTCGCGCTGGCGGGGCTATCACGGCTCGGGAATCATGACCGGCTCGCTGACCGGGCTCGAGCTGTTCCACAAGGCCTTCGACCTGCCGCGCGAACCGGTCCTGCACACCGAGGCGCCCTACTACTTCCGCCGCGCGGACCCGGACCAGAGCGAAGCGGCGTTTTCCCAGTTCTGCGCCGACCGGCTGGAGGAGATGATCCTCGCCGAGGGGCCGGAGACGGTGGCCGCCTTCATCGGCGAGCCGGTGCTCGGCACCGGCGGCATCGTGCCGCCGCCCGAGGGCTACTGGCAGAAGATCCAGGCGGTCTTGCAGAAATACGACGTGCTGCTGATCGCCGACGAGGTGGTGACCGGCTTCGGGCGCCTCGGCTCCATGTTCGGCAGCGACCACTACGACATGACGCCCGACATCATCACCATCGCCAAGGGGCTCACCTCGGCCTATGCGCCGCTCTCCGGCAGCATCGTCTCGGAAAAAGTGTGGCAGGTGCTGGAGCAGGGCAGCGATGAACTCGGCCCGATCGGCCACGGCTGGACCTACTCGGCCCACCCACTGTGCGCCGCGGCGGGGATCGCTAATCTGGAGCTGATCGACAAGCTGGGCCTGGTGGAGAACGTGCGCGAGGTGGGGGCCTACTTCAACGGGGCGCTCCGGGACGCGCTTTCGGCGCACCCCATGGTGGGCGACGTGCGCGGCGAAGGCATGCTGGCCGCCATCGAGTTCGTCGCCGACAAGACCGAGCGGCGCCTGTTCGCTCCGGCGCTCAAGGTCGGCCCACAGGTTGCCGCCGCCGCGCACGAGCAGGGGCTGGTCGCCCGAGCCATGCCCCATGGCGACATCCTCGGCTTCGCGCCGCCCCTGTGTCTCACCAGGGACGAAGCCGACCGGATCGTCGCCATGACGAAGGCGGCGGTCGAGGAGGTGGCGGCGCGGGTGCTCTAGGCGGCATGAAGAGGGCCGCCGGGGCCGAGGCGAACGCCCGGTCGGAGCGCGCGGTAAGCCATCCGGTCGAGGCGGCAGGGGTGTGCGCCGGGGGAGTCGACGAACAACACGTCGGCGGCGATCGGCGCAAAGTCGGCCAGGAAATGAACTGTGCTTTTTACGCCCAGGATTTGCTGCTCGCTCGGCTCGATCCCCATGTGGCGGAAGATCGCCAAGTCGAGGCACTGGAAGCGTTCGCTGCTGACGACGACCCGCACCTCCGACGCTGGATCCGCCACCCGCAGGCAGGCCATCGGCCCCAGCTCGGCTTGGCAGCCGCCGTACATGGCGCCGGTGCAGGTGAAGCGGCCGTCGCTCAAGCCCTCCACCTCGAAGTCGGCCTCGTAGGGCGCGCTGCCCGTCGCCGGATAACGCCCGCCCAAGGCGAGCGAGATCCGCGCGCCCGTCCCGGCCTCGTGGGCCGCCGCCGCGGCCGCCGGATCCCAAAAACACGCCAGAGCCGTGCCACGGGCGCCGCCCTCCACCAGGGCCCGGAGGAGGCCCGTGGTGTCGGAGCTGGCGCCGGCCCCGGGGTTGTCTTGCACGTCGGCCAGGACCACCGGCCCCCGCTGCTTGCCGGCGATCGCCCGCGCCCGCGCGACGGCCTCGGCCTCCTCCAGCAGCGGATTGACGAGCCGGGGCTCCGCCTCCGCGAGGAGACCCTGGAGGCGATCGGCCTCGGCGTCGGCCTGCTCGGCCGTGCGCCCGTAGGCGACCACCGCGCATCCGGCGTCATGGATGTCGGCGGGCGGAAAGCCCATGGCGATATCGTGGCTGACGACCCCCTCGGCCGGAGGCAGATCAAAGCCGGCGAAGATGGCGTCGAGCGGTGGCCGGGTCGTCGCCTGGGAGCTGAGCGGCACCAGGAAGGGCAGCTGCCGCCAGGCCTTGGCGAAGAGGGCGCCCCGCTCTAGCAGTTCGGCCAACAACGCCCAAGCCCGCGCGCCGGTCTCGGCCATGTCGATGTGAGGATAGCTGCGGAAGATGGTGAGCGCCGAGGCGTCGGCCACCATCGCCTCGCTCAGATTGGCGTGAAAGTCCAGACTGGCGACCAGAGGCAGGTCCGGCCCGATTACCGCACGCACCCGGCGCAGGATTTCGCCTTCCCCGTCGTCGTGACTCTCCGCCACCATCGCGCCATGCAGGTCGAGATAGACTCCGTCTAGGGCGCCCGCATGCACGATGCCGTCGCAGATCATCGCGGTGACGCGCTCGAAGGCCTCGTCGCTGACCCGGCCCGCCGGTTCGGCCGAGGCCCAGACCAGGGGCACGAGATCCCAGTCCCGCCCCGCCGCCATGAACCCAGAGATCGGGATGTTGAGATCCGCGAACGCCTCGCGGACGGCCTCGCCGCGCGTCAGGCCGGGCCAGGCGTCCGCCTTCAGAAAGTCCTCCCAGGCGGTGGCGAAGGGCGCGAAGGTGTTGGTCTCGTGCTGGAACCCGGCGATGGCGATGCGCGGCCGTTTCATCGGACTGCCTGCCGGTTTCCGGGGCCGTCAACGTGGCGCATTGCGGCTGCTCCAGGAGGTCTCGGGATCGAAGGGATAGATCGGGCGCTTCAAACGCGTGAAGGGAAATTTCTCGTGATCGGAACTGCAGACACCGGGGCCGGCGGCAAGCACGATATGTCGGGCGATGGGCTCGAAGCCGGCGCGGAAATGCTGCCGTGATTTGACGACGACGTAGTTTTTCTTCGCCGGATCGACGCCCGTGTGAGAGATGTAACCGAGATCATAGGGCTCGCAGCGGTGCTCACCGACCACGAGTTCGAGACGGCCGGTGTCGAGCACCGCCGTGCGCCCGAGATCCACCGCGAAGCCGGTCATCATGGGACCGGCGATGGTGAAGCGCCCATCGGTGAGGCTCGCCACCTTGCCGGATAGTTTTAGACCGCGGCCGGTGAGACCCATGGACGGCGTCGCCGTCTTGCCGCCGACCTCCAGGGTTACTTCGGCGCCCAGCCCCGCTTCGTGCAGGATCGCCACGGCCTCCGGGTCCCAGATCGGGCCGGCGACGATGTCGCTCAGGCCCTGGTCGAGCATCTCCGCAATCACCGACATGTCGTCTGACGGCCCGCCGGCGCCCGAGTTGTCGCCATGGTCGGCGATGATGATCGGCCCGCCCTCCAGCGTCTTGGCATGGCGGATCGAGGCCGCGAGGGGCTCCGGGCGAAAGACGAACTCCGCCCGTCGTTGCCACGCCAGGTCCAGCATCTCGTCCAGCAGACCATCCGCCGGTCCAGCTCTGCCGTCGGCGACCAGCACGGCGCTGAGGCTGACGTGCGGGATGTCGGCGTAGGGAAAGCCGCCGAACAGGCTGGCGTTCAGCACCTGCCCCTCCGCTTCGGCGGCGATCGCCAGGTCCATGACGTCCTTCATGGGCTGCCGGGCCGGCGTCTGGCGCAGGAGATGGGTGATGATCGGCAGGGCGCCCCAGACGATACGGGGCTCGACCTCGCCCCTGAGCGCCCGCAGCAGGACCTCGCCGGCGCGCCGGCCGGTCTCGTACATGTCGACATGGGGATAGGTGCGATAGCCGGCGATCACCGTGGCGTTTTTCGTCATCGCGTCCGTGACGTGGCTGTGGAAGTCGAGTCCGACCGCGATCGGCACGTCCGGCGCGACGTGGCGGACGCGCTGCAAAAGCTCGCCTTCGCCGTCGTCATGGCTCTCGGTCACCATGGCGCCGTGGAGGTCGAGCATGACCGCATCGCAGCCCGCGGCGACGGCGTCGCAGATCTGTTCCGAGATCCGCTCGAAGGCGGCGTCGGCGACCGGTCCGCTCGGCTCCGCATAGGCGGCGATCGGCGTCACCACCTTTGCATTTGCGGCGCGCGCGAGATCGAGGAAAGCGGCGAAGGGGCAATCGGTGCCGCCGAAGGCCGATATCACGTTCTCGCCGGTCGGCGGCAGCGCAAACCCTGTCGCCCCGGCGAAGGCCTCGTAGGGCGTCGGCAGGGACGAGAACGTATTGGTCTCGTGCTGCATGATGGCGGCGACAATTTTCATAGCCCCTGTGGGTCCCGAAAATTCATGCCGCTTTGCGGAGGTAGGTGTGATGACGAAGCGCAGCGATCTCAAGCTGTAGGGACAGTCGGGGCCGGACCGCGTCCGCCAAAAGGTTGATCTCGAAAGATGGCACGGAACTCATAGAGCAGGAGTTTGGCTCTAGAGCCACAATTCTTCAACATATTCAAACGAATCGAAATTTCGAGATCCACAGCCATGAGGACGAACGATGACACCTGAACATTAGCTTCGGCAGCAGCTACTGGTCACGCAACGCCGGCCCGGTTACGAACCAGGCCGCTCGCCTGCACCGACCAAGCATTCGCCGCCGTCGATGACCAGCGCCTGCCCGGTCACGTAGGCAGAGCGGTCCGAGACCAGATAGAGAATTGCCTCCGCAATGTCGTCGACCGTTCCCCAGCGGCCGAGGGGCACGCGCTTGCGGATCACCTCTTCCACCGCGGCGCGCCCGCCGAACTCCTTGATGTAGGGCTCGTTGAAGGGCGTATCGACCCAGCCGGGGCAAAGGGCATTGACGCGGATGTGGCGGGGCGCCAGGTCGAGCGCCATCTGCTTCGCCATCATCACGACCGCGGCCTTTGTCGTGACGTAGGCGAGCATCCCGTAATCCGGCACGAGGCCCGCGTTGGAGGATGTCAGCAGGATCACCCCGCCACCCTGCTCCTTCATCGCCGGAACAACCGCCTTGCTGAGCTGGAAATGCGAGCGCACGTTGACTTCGTGCGAACGGTCGAGGCCGGCGGCATCGAGATCCTCGATGCCGCCGCCCACTTGGACTCCCGCGTGGCTGTGCAGGATGTCGATCCGCCCGTGCCGCGATAAAGTCTCCTCGACGAGCGCCACGACGGCCTCGGCGTCCGTCACGTCGGTGGGGTGCGCCTCGGCCTGATCCCCGGCATCGCGAATTTGGTTTGCTGCTTCCTCCGAGCGCTCGGGCGACAGATCAGCCAAGATCACAGTGGCGCCCTCGGATGCTATCTTCGCTGCGCCCGCGCGTCCGATCCCGGACCCCGAGGCCGTTACGATTGCGACGCGATCCTGCAAAATCATGGTAACCCTCCCGCATTCTTCGCTGCGCGATCCGTTATTCAATCCGGTTCCCGCATGGCCCTGGCAGTCAGGACAAACATGCTACAAGATAATATGTCGGGTCTCACGAAACTCATTGGCGCGGAAGGAAGAAAGTATGAAGGGTCACAATCTTTTGACAGAATGTCGCGCCCTGATTACCGGCGCCGGGAGCGGGATCGGCCGGGCTATTGCGCGCGCCCTGGCTCGCGAGGGCGCGCGGCTTGCCGTGACCGATCTCGATGACGAACGCGCCCGTTCCGTGGCCGCGGAAATTGGCCTCGATACCCCGGCGCATCGGTTGGATGTGACCTCCGCCGAGGAAACCGAGCAGGTATTTGGCGATGTCGAGAAAGCCCTCGGGCCGCTTGACCTGGTTGTCGCCAATGCCGGTGTCTCGACCATGCGACGGGTCGTGGACCTGACTGAGAAGGATTGGGATTTCAACATGGATGTGAACGCCAAGGGCGTGTTTCTGACGAATCGGGAAGCGGTTCGCCGTTTCCTGGCGAGCGGCACCGAGGGCCGCATCGTCAACACCGCCTCGCTCGCCGGGAAGACCGGCGTGCCCCTCCTGGCGCACTACGCGGCCAGCAAGTTCGCCGTCGTCGGATTCACCCAGTCCCTGGCCAAGGAAGTGGCGGCGAATGGGATCCGCGTCAACGCGGTCTGTCCCGGCTTCGTGCGCACCTCCATGCAGGAACGCGAGATCGTCTGGGAGGCGGAGTTGCGTGGCATGACGCCGGCGGGGGTGCGCGAGGAATATGTCGCGCTCACGCCGCTTGGGCGCATGGAGGAGCCAGAGGACGTGGCGAAAGCCGTCGTCTTCCTGGCAAGCGATCTGTCCGGGTTTGTAACCGGAGAATCGATCAACGTCACCGGCGGCGTCCTGACCGATTGAGCGCCCGCGCCGAACCGAAGAGGGAAAGATACATGCTGGAAGAGACATTTGGAAACCGGAATCCGGTCATCGCGATGGCACATTTTCCGCCCCTGCCGGGCGCGCCGCATTATGACGCGGACGCCGGAATGGACGGTATTCTGGACTATGTCTCCAGCGATCTGAGAAACCTCCAGGATGGCGGCGCGATTGCCTCATGTTCGGCAATGAAGGGGACCGCCCCTATCTGCTCAGCGCCAGCCCCGAGAGCCTGGCCGCCATGGCCGCCGTCATCGGCGCATTGAAGGGCATGTTGCGCGTTCCTTTCGGGGTCAACTACCTGTGGGATCCCGTGGCGACGGTTGCGCTTGGCGTTGCCACCGGAGCGGCCTTCGCCCGTGAGATCTTCACCGGTGTCTATGATTCCGACATGGGACTCTGGCAGCCCGACGCGGCGAAGGCTGTCCGCCTTCGGCACGATCTTGGGTGCGACGACATGAAGCTGCTTTTCAACGTCAATGCCGAGTTTGCCTCGCCGGTCGGCACCCGGCCCATCGAGATGCGCGCTAAGAGCGCGGTCTTCTCATCGCTGGCTGACATCGTCCTCGTTTCGGGTCCGATGACGGGCCAGCCGGTCGATGGTTCCGATCTGCGCCGTGTCAAGGAGGCCGTGGGTGATACCCCGGTCTTCGCCAACACTGGCGTTAACAAGGACAATGTCGCGGACATACTTTCAGTGGCCGATGGCGTGATCATCGGTACCCACCTCAAGGTAGACGGCGATACCTGGAACCCGGTCGATCCGGAGCGCGTAAAGCGTTTTATGGAATCCGTCCAGAAGGCGCGGTAGGGCATGGCCTGTCTGCTCGGGCTGGATATCGGCACGACCTCGACCATCGGCGTCGTGCTCGATGCCGACGGCAAGATCCTGGCCAAGGCGAGCCGACCGAGCGAGCTCCTCTCGAAGCGTCCAAACTGGGCCGAGGAAGACCCGGCGCTGTGGTGGCGAAACAGCTGCGAGATCGTGACAGAGCTATTGAGTGTCGCCGGCATCGAAGCGGGCGACCTCGCCGCGGTCGGGGTCACGGGAATGGTGCCGACGGTGGTCCTGCTGGACGGGGACGGGCGCGTGCTGCGGCATAGCATTCAGCAGAACGATGCCCGCGCGATCCGCGAGATCGAGGAGATGAAGCAGGCGATCGCGCCGGATACCTTCTTCGCCAAGACCGGGGGCAGTATCAACCAACAGCTCGTCGCGCCGAAACTGCGATGGATCGAGCGGCATGAACCGGAGATCTTCGCGCGCGCCAAGCGCGTATTCGGATCCTACGATTATGTCACCCACCGTCTGACCGGGACGGCCAGCGCCGAGCACAACTGGGCGCTGGAGTCCGGCTTGCTCGACATCGAAGCCGGCGATTTCGACGCGGAACTCGTCCGGCTTGGCGGGATCGCGCCCGACTTGCTCCCGCCGGTGCGCCGGTCGCACGAGGTCGTCGGCGCGGTGACGCGCCGGGCCGCGGAGGAAACCGGCCTGCGCGCGGATACGCCGGTGGTTGCCGGCTGCGCCGATCACATCGCCTCCGCCTTTGTAGCCGGCGCCGTGAACGATGGCGATCTCGTCACCAAATTCGGCGGCGCCGGCGACATCATGCTGTCCGCCAGCAAGCCGGTGGCGGATCCGCGCCTTTTCATCGACTACCACATCATCCCGGGACTTTATTTCAGCAACGGCTGCATGGCGGCGAGCGGCAGCGTGCTGAACTGGATCCTGCGCCACTTGGCTGCCGCCGAGGCGCGGGCAGCGGAGGCCAAGGGGCTCTCCGCCCACGCTCACATGGATCGCCTGGCGGCGGGTGTGCCGCCGGGGGCGGACGGGCTTGTCCTGCTGCCCTACTTCCTGGGCGAGAAGACGCCGCTGCACGATCCGAACGCCCGTGGCACCCTGATCGGCCTCGGCCTGCATCATGGCCTACCTCACATCTGGCGCGCCGCGCTCGAAGCCGTCGCCTTCGGTTTCCGGCATCACGTCGAGGTCTTCGAGGAGATCGGCCTCGAGGTCGCCCGTGTATTCGCCTGCGACGGCGGCGCCGCCAGCGATCTCTGGCTTCAGATCACCGCCGATGTGCTGGACCGGCCGATCGAGCGCCTGCTCAACCATCCCGGATCGAGCCTCGGCGCTGCCTTCGTCGCCGGGATGGGCGTCGAGGTACTCGACGACTGGGGCGCGATCACCCGCTTCGTGCCCTCGGACCGCGTATTCGAGCCGGACCCGAGGCGACGAGCCACGTACGACAACGGCTACGGCATCTATCGCGAGACCTACCAAAGACTCGAGACGCTGTATCCGAGGCTAGCGGCACTTTCACCGGAGTGAACCAGGATCATGCCGAAATCCGACCGCCCCAACCGTTGGAAACGTTACGAGATCTGGGATCGGCGGCCGCTTCGTCTCGACAGCTTCGCGGCCGAGGATGCGGCGCGGGGCTTTTGCGCCGCGACTAGCCCCTACGACCCGAAGCCCGGCCTGACCATCACCGACGGCCGTGTTGCCGAAATGGACGGAATCGCCGAGTCCGATTTTGACATGATCGACATCTTCATCGGGCGCTATCACCTCGACCTTGCGACTGCCGAGGAGGTAATGGCGCTCGACAGCCTGAATATAGCGCGCATGTTGGTGGACATCGACGTGCCCCGGGACGCGGTCGTGAAACTTACGGCGGGCATGACGCCGGCCAAGCTGGTCGAGGTGCTGGGGCATCTCAACGCTACAGAGCTGACCTTCGCCAATAGCAAGCTCAGATGCCGGAGCAGGCCCGGCAATCAGGCGCATGTAACCAACGCCAAGGATGATCCGGTGCAGATGGCGGCAGACGCGGCGACCGCGGCGCTATTCGGCTTCGACGAGATAGAGACTACGGTCCGCGTCGCGCGCAATGCGCGATCCAACGCACTGGCCTGTGCGGTAGGCGCCGCTGCGGCTCGCAACGGCACTCTGATCCAGTGTTCCGTCGAGGAGGCCGAAGAGCTGCGCCTCGGTATGGCGGGCTTTACCTCCTACACCGAAACGATGTCGGTCTACGGCACGGAGAAGACCTTCATCGATGGCGATGACACGCCTTGGTCCAAGGCCTTCCTGACCGCGGCCTATGCCTCGCGTGGGCTCAAGGCCCGCTGCACCTCCGGCGCGAGTTCCGAGCTCCTCATGGGCTTCCACGAGAAGAAATCCATGCTTTACCTCGAGGCGCGCTGCCTCTGCCTGCAGCGGGGCATGGGCGTTCAGGGGACCCAGAACGGCGGGATCGACGGGGCGCCCCTGGCAGCGTCGGTGCCCGGCGGTCTGTGGGAAATCCTGGCGGAGAACGTGCTGGCCGCGTGGCTCGATCTTGAATGCGCCTCGGGCAACGACACCCGCTTCACCGAATCCGAGATTCGAGTCGGCGCCAAGATCATGCCCCTCCTCATGTCCGGAACCGATTACATCTGTTCCGGATTCGGCTCGGTCCAAGCCTATGACAATTCGTTCAATGCCTCCCTGTTCAACGGTGAGGAGTTCGAGGACTTCCTTGCCATACAGCGGGATTATCTGATTGACGGCGGGCTGAGCCACGTGGCCGAAGACCGGATTCTCGAGGGCCGGGACCGGGCGATCTCCGCCCTTACGGCCGTGCTCGAGGAATTGGACCTCACGACGCTGAGCGATTCGCAAAAACAGAGCGTGCTTTACGCCAGCGGCTCCGCCGAAACCGACAGCCTGACACCGGGGAAGATCGCAACCCTGAACGAAACAATGCAGGCGCGCGGGATCACGATCCTTGAGGTCATTCGGGCGCTCGCGAAACGCGGATTCGAGACCGAGGCCGAACGCCTCGTCATGATGTTGCGCCACCGCGTTGCCGGCGACTATCTGCAGACCTCTGCCTTCATCCGCAACGGCGAGGTGATCAGTGCCGTCAACGATGCAAACCACTACCTTGGCCCGGGCAGCGGCTACCGGGTGTCCGAGGCGCGTCGAAGTGAAATCGCCGCCATGCGCGATACTGTATCCGGCACGGACGTTCTGCACCAGGAAACGCGGCCAGACCGCGAAGAAACCCGGCGCTACAGCCTTGTCCCGCGCGGAATTGCATCGAAAGAACGCGACGCGCGGCAGGTCGTGATCGGGGTGAGCCCCGCGTTCGGGACCAAGATCCACAGGACCACCGCCGGCCTGCCGCATTCCCAAGTGATCGGCCGGCTGATCGCCGGGATAGAAGAGGCCGGGGGGAAGGCTCGAATCGTGCGCATGATGCATACTGCGGACACTTCCTTCCTCGGCCTCTCGGCCGCGCGGATTTCGGGATCCGGAATCGGTATCGGCTTGCAGGCAAAGGGAACCACGGTGATCCACAAGGCGGATCTGGCGCCGCATATGAACTTGGAGCTTTTTTCCATGGCGCCGCTGATCACCGAGGACGACTACCATGCGATCGGCCGCAACGCCGCGCTATACGCGCAGCGCAAGAGCCCCGAACCCATCTCGGTGCCCTATGGCGGCCAAGCGCTGGGTGCCCGGTTTCATGTGCGGACGGCGCTGCTCCATGCGATCGACACCGAAATGACCGATCCGGAGGCTGAACCGCAGAACGTGGAGGTCCGATTCCATGACTCCTGACGAACGGAAGCAGCGGCTGGACGCGCTCTATCCGGTCGGAGAGAAGCGGACCGATACCGTGCGGAGCCGCAGCGGGCGGCCGCTCGCCGACATCAGCCTGCAAGGTATCCTGAGTGGCGAGCTCGACATCAACGACATCGGCATCAGTGCGGACGGCCTGCGCACCCAGGCCGAGATCGCGCGGCTCGCGGGGCGCGAGACCCTGGCTCGCAACTTCGAGCGCGCCGCGGAGCTGGTGACGGTGCCGGACGGCCTGCTGATCGAGGTGTACGAGCTGCTGCGGCCGGGGCGGGCCAAAGATGCCCAAGTTATGCGCGACATGGCGCGGCGGCTTCGCCGGGATTATGACGCGGAGCGTATCGCCAGCTTGATCGAGGAAGCGGCCGAAGTCTACGAGCGACGTGACCTATTCAGAAAGCGCTTCTGATCCGGGGGCTCAACCCCCACCGCCCGTCGCCTTGCGCCTCTTCGCCGCCTTTCCGGGAAGGCCGAGGCCCCATATCTCCTGGTGGTAGCGCGTGAATTGCGCCGGGTAGTCGTGCTTCGCGATCCGGAACTCCACGAGGGCGGGGCGGCCTTTCCGGTTGGCTCGGAGCGCCCGCGTCAGGGCGCCCTCGATCTCTTCCGGCTTCGATACTCTCAGACCGACGCAGCCTTGGGTCTCCGCCAGCTTGGCGAAATCCGGCGAGACTTTGAACTCGGTGCCCGCGGTCGCCTGTCCCTCGAGCCCCTGGATATATTGTGGCCAGCCGAGCGCTTGGTTATTGAGCACGATCCAGGTGATCCCGCAGTTCTGCTCGGCCGCCGTTGCGAGTTCCATCATCGCCATCTGCAACGCCCCGTCCCCGGTCACGCAGACGACCTTCTTGCCAGGCGCGGCCAGCTTTGCGCCAATCACGCCGATCACACCCATGCCCATCGCCGTCTGCTCGGCCATGGGCACGCAGTTCCCCGACCTCTTGTACGCGGTAGTACGGCCAATAGTAGGACCATAGATCGGCGCCACCATTTTCGTTGACCAGGATCGTGTCCTTGCCGAAGACCTCCATGACCCCATGCAGGATTTGCGGCACACGCAGCCTGCCGCTGCGCCGGGCGCCTTCACGCTCTACCTTCCTTAGATAGGGCGCCTTGGCCTTGGCGATGGCATCAATGCGCGTGTCCCGCAGCTTGCCATTCACTGGGTTCAAGGCAGCGATGAGATCGTCGAGCGACAGCTTGGCGTCCCCGACGAGGGCAACATCCGGCCGGAAGTTCAATCCGATCGCCTCCGGGTCGATATCGAGCTGAATCAGGCGTCCGCGCTTCGGGAAGTAGTTCCAGCCGCCGGTCGAGAATTCCTCGAGACGGGAGCCGACCGTTAGAATGAGATCGGCCGCGTCGTAATAGGCCTTGCCGACCTCGCTGAAATAGAGCCCGACCTGGCCGAGGGCGAGCGGGTGCGCCTCGGGAAAGATTCCCCGGCCGCCGGGCGTGGTGAATACCGGAATGCCCAGCCGGTCACTGAGATCCGCTACGGCCGCGGCCGCGCTGGAGGAAACCGCACCCGAACCACAAAGAATCAATGGCCGTTTCGCCCGCGCCAGGAGACGTGCCGCCACGGATACCGCGTCTGGGTCTGGCCGAAACCGCTGGCGCCCCAGGCTCGGCGCATAGGTCGGCATCACCGCCTCGATCAAGCCGAGGTCGGATGGAATGTCGATAAATACCGCCCCCGGCCGGCCGTTCCTGGCGAGGGAAAACGCCCGCTGCATGACCCAGGGCACGGCCTCTGCCACCGAGGGCCGGACCGCCCACTTGGTGACGGGCCGCATCAGCGAGACCGAGTCGAGCTCCTGGAATGCCCCCCGCCCGTCGCTTGCCATGGGCACGCCGTTGCTTAGGCAGATGACCGGCAGAGACCCGCAAGTCGCCTCCAACAGCCCGGTGGCCATATTGGTGATTCCCGGCCCAGGATTTCCGAAACACACCGCGGGGCCGTTGCGGACGCGCGCATAGGCATAGGCGCAGGCGACGCCGCCGTGCTCGTGACGCGTGAGCACCAGCTTGATCTTGCTGTGCTTCACGAGATCGGCGACCAAGTGCGCGGGGTTGCCGGGCAGGCCGAAAATCACCTCCGTGCCTTCGGCCTCAAGAGCCTCGACGACCACCCGCCAAACGGTTTTCTTGCCGGATCGCCGCCGCTTATCGGCCATTGCCACGGATCTCGGTTCGCGGGCGCGGGACGACCAGTGTCGTCTCGGAGTCGAACAGATGCATCTCTCGCATATCGATCATGAGCCGCTGCCGCGCGCCGATCGCTGCATGAAAATAGCGCGTCATGCGCGCGGCGATTTCGAGACCATCCGGCAGGGCGCCGATCAGGATTACCTCGGGCCCCAGGGTTTCCACCGCCACGACGTCGACCTCGAACGTCGCAGGGCCTGGACCGTCATGGTTGTTGTGCAGGTCCTCTGGACGGAGGCCCAACACGACCTTACGATCGCGATACCCCTCGTAGGCCGAAACGAAGGATTCGGGAATTGGAAGACTGATCCCGTTCGCCGTCACCGCCAACCCGTTACCTTCAGCCACGAGCCGCGCATGCAGCAGGTTCATCGGCGGGCTGGCCAGGAACCCCGCGACGAAGGTGTCGGCAGGGTTGCGATAAACTTCCATGGGTGGCCCGGTCTGAATCACCCGGCCGTCGCGCATGATACAGATCCGCTCGCCCATGGTCAGCGCTTCGACTTGGTCATGGGTCACATGGACGATGGTGCTGCCCAGTTGGTTATGCAACTTGACCAGTTCCGTGCGCATGCTGCTGCGCAGTTTGGCGTCCAGGTTAGATAGCGGCTCGTCCAGGAGAAAGGCGACCGGATCGCGCACCAGGGCGCGGCCGAGCGCGACGCGTTGCTGCTGACCACCGCTCAGCGCTCTCGGCTTGCGGCCGAGCAGTTCCTGGATTCCCAGCATGCCAGCCGTCTTCTTGATGCGGCGTTCGATCTCGGATCGCGCCACGCCCCGCAGTTTCAAGCCGAAACCCAGATTCCCCGCCACCGTCATGTGCGGGTAAAGGGCGTAGTTCTGAAAGACGATCGCAAGGTTGCGGTCCGCGGGATCGACATAATTCATCGGCTGACCATCGATAAACAAATCGCCGCGGGTGATCTCTTCCAATCCCGCAATCATGCGAAGCGTCGTCGATTTGCCACAGCCTGACGGACCCAGGAGCACGAGAAACTCGCCATCCTTGATATGCAGGTCGACGTCCTCCACCGCCACGACGTCGGGCGGGTAAATCTTGGACACCTTGTTCAGTACGATCTCAGCCATTCCAGAATTCTCATGCCATGGATTTCATGTAGCGATAGAGATAGATCGTCAGCCCGAGAACCGCGAGCAGCAAGAGCACCGACATCGCCGAGGCCTTGCTCACGTCCAACCCGAAAAAGGCCGCCCTGTAGATGTAGTAGCTAACCAGGTCGGTCGCCGTGCCCGGCCCACCCTTGGTCATAATGAAGACGATATCGAAGGTCTTGATCGCGAAGATCATCCGCAAAAGCAACGCCACCGTGATAACCGGCCGCATCAGTGGCAGGGTGATGTGAATGAAACAGCGCAGCGCCGAGGCGCCATCCATTCGGGCCGCCTCGTAGGGCTCGCGGGGCAGGGCCGCCAGGCCGGCGAGCAGCAGTATGGCCATGAACGAGACCTGATGCCAGATATCCACCATAACCACTGTCCAAAAGGCGGTATTAGCGTCCCCCAGCCAGTTCACGGCCGGGATTCCCAGCAATCCGATCACGTAGTTAACGATGCCGAGTTCGGTATGTAGCAGCATGCGCCAGGTAAGGCCCACAACCACCGGGTTGATCAGCAACGGCATCAACAGGACGAAATAATAAATCGTCTTGAAACGTTGCACCGTGTTGAGCATGAGGGCCACGGTGAAGCCGATGACGAACTCGATCACGACGGAAGCTATGACGAATTTGATCGTCACCCAGATCGCGGTGTGGAGATACTCCTCGGCGACGGCCTCGGCGTATTTCTCGGTCGCGACGAAAGTCTCGAAGTTGGGATGGATGAGCGTGTAGTCGTGAAAGCTCGTAAAAATCGCGAACAGTATCGGAAACAGAATAACGAGCAGGAGCGCACCAAGGCCAGGTGCCGAGACGAGCAGACCAAAGCGGCGATCTTGCGCGTCGATGCTGCGCCGCCGCTGTTTCAGCGGAATCTTGCCGTCCGCCACCGCGGCCATGACGCGCCCCTGCGGTTATTCGGGTTGACTTAGATCTTTCCGTCCTTCTCCAAGAGCTTCCGGAAGGCCGCGTTGGCGTCCTTGAGCGCCTCTGCGGGATCCTTCTGACCGGTCGCTGCGAGGTTGAGTTCACGCCCCGTTTCCTCGACGAATTCCGTCGTATAGGTGAATACGGGGAAATCCTTCACGTTCTCCAGGATCTTCTGCAGGGTCGGATAGTACGGCCGTGCGGCGACGATATCCGGATCGGTGAAGATTTTGGTCTGCGTCGGTGCGCCGCCGAGAAGCGCGCGCTTCTTGGCGATCTCGTAAGACTCGACCCACTTCAGGAATTTCCAGGCCGCGTCCTTGTTCGGGCTCGAGTTGGGAATGGCCCAGCCCCAGCCGCCGTTCAGGCCGCCGCCGGGATTGGGGGCGATGCCGACCTTGCCGATGACCTTGGACGACTCCGGGTCCTCGAAGCCGGCATACATGATGTTGAAGGTCAGCAGGCTGTAGGCCTTGCCCTGGGCCATGACGTTGAAAGCTTCGTCGAAGCAGAAGCTTTCCGACCCCGGCGGGCTGTTGTCCGTGAGGTGGACCCGATAGTCCTTCATGGCCTGGATCGCCTCGGGCGTATCCATCAGCGGGGTCCAATCGTCGTCATGATAACTCCCGCCATTGCCATACAAGTAGTTCGCCCACTGCATCGAGATGCAGTCGCCGCGCTGCGCCTGGATGACCGTGCCGTACAGGTCGCGCTTGCCGTCGCCATCGGTGTCCCGGGTGAAAAAGTCGACCTGATTCATGTATTCGTCCCAGGTCACGGGGACCCGCAGGTCCATGCCGTATTTGTCCTTGAAAGCGGCCTGGTTTGCGGGATCCTCCAAGAGGTCCTCACGGTATATGACGGCCATCGAGTAATTGTAGAATGGCAACATGTAAGTCACGCCCTCGACCTGACCTACGAGGTCGAGCAGCTTCGGGACATAGGCGCCGAGGTCGATCCCATCCCGCTTCACCAGATCGTCGAGCGGCATGAGCCATCCGGCTTTGGTGAATTCGCCGACCCAATAGAAATCGACGACGATGGCGTCGTAGCTCCCCTGCGGGGCTATCAACTGCGGGACCAGCTTGGTGTGCATGTCGATATAGCTGATCACTTCCATTTCGACATCGATGCCTGTCTGCGCCTTGAACTCCGGCAAGAGTTCTTGGATGTAGCGGGTGTCGGGAACGGTCTCCATCAGGAGACGGATGGTTTCCGCCTTGGCGATTCCCATGCCGGCGACCAGCATGGCACCGGCAAGTAAAAGTCGTTTCATTTCATTCTCCTTGCGATTTATTTGTAAGCCGTGATCCGGCTTCTCACTTGGTTGTTGTTTCGTGGCTGAACCCCTACTTGATTGCGCCGAGGGACAGCCCCTTTATCAGATAACGGCGCATGAACGGCAGCAAAGCAAAGACCGGTAGGATCGCGACCAAGGTGCCGGCGGCGATCAATGCGATTTCCACGCCCCGATGCGACTGTAGCGAGGCTAACCCGACGGGCAGCGTATTGGTTTGCGGCCCGCTCAGGATCAAGGCGAAAAGAAACTCGTTCCAGCTCAAAATGAAGGCGAGTATGCCCGCGGCGAAAATTCCCGGCGCGGCGACAGGCAGCGTGATCCGGATGAAAGCCTGCAGACGCGTCGCACCATCGATGCGCGCAGCTTGTTCCAGGATCGCGACGTCACCCTGAAAGAACGCCACCAGGATCCAGGCCAGGAACGGAATGTTGATGGTCAGGTGCGCGATTATCAACGCCAGCGAGGTATTGATGAGATTGCTGATGAGAAACATGGCGAAGAGCGGCAGCACGAGTATGACCGGCGGCAGCATCTGGCTCGACAGGACGAAGAGCCGGAGCGCGATGCCTCCCGTGTTGTAGCGCGCGAAGGCGTATCCGAGGCCAGCGGCCAGCGGCAGTGCGATCAGGGTCGCCGAGATCGCGACCACCGTGCTGTTCAGGAAATAGGTTGCGAAGGGGTATTCGGTGAAGATCTCGATGAAGTTGTCGAGGCGGGGCGCGATCCATTCGGGCGGAATCTGGTAAGCCGTCACCTTGTCGGTCACGGCAACCCGCAAGACCCATAGGAGCGGCAGCAGGATCGTGGCGGAAAAGGCAACCAGCACGACGTGGGGGACGACGCGGCGCGCGACCTGTCCCATATTGCGCCGAGGCGCCCGGACCCTCGAGGCCGACGACTGCACGGATGAGTCTGCCGCCATCTCCCCGCTACCTTTTGTTTTTTTGTACTCTTAGCGACGTCATTGTAACGTCAAAGTGGGTTGCCCTGTCAATCAAACCTGCCGCGTGATCGGGCGTCAAATTGCCCCGCGAAACTGAACCCTTGCACATCGCCGACAAGCACGCTTGACATAGGCGTCTCATTGGAGCGGTTCGGGGGACGCTGAGGTCGGGGGACGCTGAGGTCGGGGATGAGCCAGGCGCCGAGAGAATTTCTGCGGTCTCTGTTCGACGCCGCCGTCGAGGCGGCGCAGCCGGTGGTCTGCCTGCCATCCCACCTGCCGGCGCCGCCGGCCGGTGGCCGCACCCTGGTGATCGGTGCCGGCAAGGCCTCGGCGGCGATGGCTAAGGCGGTCGAGGATCACTGGCCTGGTCCGATCTCGGGGTTGGTAATCACCCGCTACGGCCACGCCGTTCCTTGCGATCGGATCGAGATCGTCGAAGCCGCCCATCCGGTGCCCGACGAGGCCGGGCGGGCGGCGGCGGCGCGGATCCTCGATCTGGTCCAAGATCTCAGGGCCGACGACCTGGTGCTCTGCCTGATTTCCGGCGGCGGCTCGGCGCTCCTCTCGCTTCCGGCGCCGGGGGTTAGCCTGGCGGACAAGCAGGCGGTCAACCGGGCCCTGCTCGGATCGGGCGCGACCATTTCGGAGATGAACTGCCTACGCAAGCACCTCTCTGCGATCAAGGGCGGGCGCCTCGCCGCCGCCGCCGCCCCGGCCAAGGTGGTGAGCCTGCTGATCTCCGACGTGCCCGGCGACGACCCGTCCAGCATCGCCTCGGGCCCGACCGTGCCCGACCCCACCCGCTCCGCCGACGCGCTGGCGATCATCGAGAAATACGCCATCGACGCGCCGGCTTCGGTGATGGCGCGGCTCACGGGCGCGGACGACGAAACGCCCAAGCCCGGCGATCCCCGCCTCGCGACCGCCGAAGCGGTCCTCATCGCCTCGCCCCAGGACTCGCTCGAGGCCGCCGCCCGGGTGGCGGCCGAGGCCGGTGTCGCGGCCCACATTCTGAGCGACCGCATCGAGGGCGAGGCGCGCGACGTGGCCTTGGTCCACGCGGCGATCGCCCAGCAGGTCGCCTCCCGGCATCAGCCCTTCCAGCCGCCCGCGGTCCTGCTTTCGGGCGGCGAGACCACCGTCACCCTGCGCGGCCGAGGGCGGGGCGGGCGCAACGCCGAGTTTCTGCTGGCGCTCACCCTGGCGCTCGAAGGCGCGCCCGGCATCCACGCCATCGCCTGCGACACTGACGGGATCGACGGCAGCGAGGACAACGCCGGCGCGCTGGCCGGGCCGGACAGTCTCGCCCGGGCGGAGGCGCTCGGGCTCTCGGCCCGCGCCAGCCTCGCCGACAACGACGGCTACGGTCTGTTCGAAGCGCTCGGCGATCTGGTCATGACCGGCCCCACCCTGACCAACGTGAACGACTTCCGCGCCATCCTGGTCGAAGGTTGACGCGGGGGATTTACGCGTCGCTGGGTCGCATTCGCTATGTCGCAGCGCCAGCCCTCTCCCCGTCCCGTCCACCCACGGCATCGTAAGCTATGGGCGGACGGGAGCGGGAGAGGGCTGGAACCGCGAAACCCAAAAACCCCTCACGAATCGCGGGTCGTGGAATAGTAGAAGGCGACCGCCTGGGCGCGGTTCTTGATCGCCAGCTTGTCGTAGAGATTGCGCAAGTGGAACTTCACCGTGTTGATGGAGAGGCCGAGCGCGCGGGCGATCTGATCGTTGCTGTCGCCCTGGGCGAGCGCGGTTAGGAGTTCCCTTTCCCGCGGCGTCAGGTGGTCCCAAGGGTCGCTGTGGAGCCCGCGGACATCGACGAAGGGGAACACCATCTGGCCGCCGGCCACCGCCTCGATGGTGTCGAGCAGCCGTTCGGGCGGCTCGCTCTTGGGGCAGAAGCCCGCCGCGCCGTAGCCCATGATCTTGCGCGCCAATTCCGGGTCCAGGCCACCCGAGTAGACGACGATGCGCGGCGCGCCGGGCTGGTCGCGAAGGGCCTCCGTGATCGCCGCGCCGCCGTCGGGCGGCAGGGCCCAGCCGATGACGCCGACGTCGACGCTGGTGCGGGCTATCAATTGCAGAAAGGCGTCCGAAGTCTTGACGGTGAGCACCAGGTTGAACCGCCCATCCCGGTCCAGCAGTTCGGACAGGGCCGACAGCACCAGGGGGTTCTTGTCGGCCAGCGCCACATCTATCGCGCGGCCGCTTGGCGCGTCGTCTGGCGCGCTGTCAGAAATGTTCGTCATGGAACCCCTGCTCGCCCGCCTGGACCTCCCCCATGGATTTGCCCGTGGATTCCCCCGTGGACTCTCCTAAGAGCCCGCCTTGGCGGCCCGTGCGTTCCCCGCCACATCACCGGATGTCGCTCGGCCACACGCCAAAACCTACCCTTAGCGGTAGGTATATCCTCTTCCCATGACGAGGGCAACTCGCGCGCCCGGCGGAACCCGGAGAGGTCAGGGCGCCCGATTGGGCACAAATATGCCGGGCACCGCGTGCGAATCTGGTATGAAGTTATAACTAATTGTATAATAAAGGAAATCCAAGAGAGTGAATTCTCTCGATACTGACATTCTATATGGAATTCGGCCTCGAATCATCCATTGTATATTCGAAAGTATAGGATAGACCTATTCTTTCAGGTAGAGTCATATACATCTGAAAGATCTCACCAGCCCCGCCCGAAAAACAACGCCATCCCGTTTCTTGAGGTGTTGTCGGCGGTTGGACTTTCGTCGAATACTAGAGGCTGAATAACGCCCGATTGAGCACGGCTCGGGCCGTGAAACTTGAGAACAGAGTCCTTCGGACCAATGCTTTAGAGTAGGGGAGCGCCAGACATGCCGGGATCCAATCCTATCTTCATTCCGGGACCGACCAACGTTCCGCATCGCATCCGTCAAGCCCTCGATTGCCCGATGGAAGACCAGCGCGCACCGGACCTGCCGGCTTTCACCCTGCCGCTGCTCGAGGATCTGAAACGCATCTTCAAGACGGCCACGGGTCAGGTCTTCATCTATCCTTCTTCGGGCACCGGTGCCTGGGAAGCGGCCATGACCAACACCCTGTCGCCGGACGACAAGGTGCTGGCCTCGCGCTTCGGTCAGTTCTCGCATCTCTGGATCGACCTCTGCCAGCGCCAAGGCTTCGACGTGATCGCGGTCGACGTCGAGTGGGGCGAGGGCGTGCCGGTCGAGATTTATGCCGAGCATTTGATGGCCGACAAGGCGCATGAAATCAAAGCGGTTTTGGTCTGCCAGAACGAGACCGCGACCGGTGTGACGAGCGACGTCGCCGCGGTGCGCCGCCTGCTCGACGATCTCGGTCACCCAGCCATGCTCTACGTCGACGGCGTCAGCTCGATCGCCAGCATCGACTTCCGCATGGACGAGTGGGGCGTGGACGTGGCGGTGAGCGGCTCCCAGAAGGGCTTCATGCTGCCGGCCGGCCTCGGCATCCTCTGCGTCAGCCAAAAGGCCCTCGAGGCCCGCAAGCAGGCCACAAGCCGGCGCTGCTATTTCGATTTCGAGGACTACATCAAGACCAACGTTGACGGCTTCTTCCCCTATACCCCGGCGATGCACATGCTGCGCGGCCTCCGGGTGTCGGTCGATATGCTGCTGGAAGAGGGCCTCGAGAATGTCTTCGCGCGCCATCACCGCATGGCCGAAGGCGTGCGCCGGGCGGTCGACGCCTGGGGACTCAGGCTCTGCGCCAAGGAGCCCAAGTGGCACTCCGATACGGTGAGCGCGATCATGGTGCCGGACGGCTTCAACGGCAACGAGTTGGCCAAGCTGGCTTATCTGCGCTACGGCCTTTCGCTCGGCGTGGGCCTCAGCAAGGTTGCCGGCAAGCTGTTCCGCATCGGCCACCTGGGCGACCTCAACGAGCTGATGCTGCTGACCGTGCTGGCGGGCTCGGAGATGGCGATGCGCGACATCGGCATCGAAATCGAGGCCGGTAGTGGGGTGGCCGCGGCCGAGGAGTACTACCGCGGCACCGCCAAGCCGGTCGAGCTGAACGCGCCTGCCGCAGTCGCGATGTAACGACAGGTTATCCCAGGGTCCAGCACGGCCCGCTGGGAGTCCCGGGCCGCCGCCCCACCCTCGGGCGGTGGACCAAAAGGGGCACCCCTTGCCCCCGGAATGGCCCGGGCACACGACCCCGGGCACACGACCCCGGGCACACGACAAGGACGAATCGAAAGATGGAGATTCACGAGTATCAGGCCAAGGAGCTGCTGGCGGACTTCGGGATTCCCGTGCCGCGCGGCGGCCTGGCCTACAGCCCCGAACAGGCCGCCTACCGGGCGACCGAAATCGGCGGCAATCAGTGGGTCGTCAAGGCCCAGATCCATTCCGGCGGTCGCGGCAAGGCCGGCGGCATCAAGCTGTGCGCCAACGAGCACGAGGTCTGGGACGCGGCCGAGGAGCTCTTGGGCAAACGCCTGGTCACCCATCAGACCGGCGCGCGCGGCAAGGTGGTCTACCGCCTGTTCGTCGAAGCGGCGGCGCCGATCCAGCGCGAGATCTATCTCGGCTTCGTGCTCGATCGCAAATCGGAGCGGGTCATGGTGGTGGCCTCCTCAGAGGGCGGCATGGAGATCGAGGAGATCGCCCGGGAACGCCCGGAGTCGATCCTGCGCGTGAGCGTCGAGCCGGCGGTCGGCATGCAGGCCTTTCAGGCCCGCGAGCTGGCCTTCGGCCTTGGCTTCGAGCCGGAGCTGACCGCCCAGGCGGTGAGCACCATCCTCGGCTGCTATCGCGCCTTCCGCGAGCTCGACGCCACCATGGTGGAGATCAATCCCCTGGTGGTGACCAGCGAGGGCGCGCTGCTCGCCCTCGACGCCAAGATGAGCTTCGACGACAACGCCCTGTTCCGGCGCCCCAACATCTCGGAGCTGCGCGACAAGTCCCAGGAGGATCCGCGCGAGACCAAGGCCGAGGACCGCGGGCTCCGCTATGTCGGCCTCGACGGCAACATCGGCTGCATCGTCAACGGCGCCGGTCTTGCCATGGCGACCATGGACATGATCAAGCATGCCGGCGGCGAGCCCGCCAACTTTCTCGACATCGGCGGCGGCGCCACGCCGGAACGCGTGTCCAAGGCCTTCCGGCTGGTCATGTCGGACAGCGAGGTCGAGGCGATCCTGGTCAACATTTTCGCCGGCATCAACCGCTGCGACTGGGTCGCCGAAGGCATCGTCCAGGCACTCGAGAAGGAACCAGTCGACGTGCCCGTGGTCGTGCGCCTTTCGGGCACGAACATCGAGGAAGGGCGTCAGATCCTCACCCGCAGCGGCCTGCCGATCATCCGCGCGAACACCCTGGCCGAGGCGGCCGAGCGGGTGGTCGAGGCATGGAAGCAGGATCGTGCGGCGAACGGTTCGGGAGCTTGAGGTGCGATGAGCATTCTACTGGATGAAAAGACCCAGGTGATCGTTCAAGGTATCACCGGCCGCATCGGCGCCTTCCACGCCGAGGAGATGGCGAACTACGGAACCAAGATGGTGGGCGGCGTGACCCCCGGCAAGGGCGGCAGCGAAGTGCTCGGCCTGCCGGTCTTCAACACCGTGAAGGAAGCCGTCCAAGAGACCGGCGCGACCGCCAGCCTGGTGTTCGTGCCGCCGCCCTTCGCGGCCGATTCCATCATGGAAGCGGCGGATGCCGGCATCCGCCTCAGCGTGTCGATCACCGACGGCATCCCGGCCCAGGACATGATCCGGGTGAAGCGCTACATGCGGCGTTACCGTTGGGAAAACCGCATGCGGTTGATCGGGCCCAACTGCGCCGGCGTTATCTCGCCGGGCAAGGCCATGATGGGCATCATGCCGGGGCACATCTATATCCCCGGCTCGGTGGGCATCGTCGGGCGCTCCGGCACGCTGGGCTACGAAGCGGCCTCGCAGATGAAGGAACTGGGCATCGGCGTCTCGACCAGCGTCGGCATCGGCGGCGACCCGATCAACGGCAGCTCGTTCAAGGACATACTGGAGCTGTTCGAGCAGGATCCGGAGACCGACGCGGTCATGATGATCGGCGAGATCGGCGGCCCGCAAGAAGCCGAGGCGGCGGAGTTCGTGCGCGATCACATGACCAAGCCGGTGGTCGCCTACGTGGCCGGCCTGACCGCGCCCAAGGGGCGCCGCATGGGCCATGCCGGCGCCATCATCTCGGCGTTCGGCGAAACCGCCGTGGAGAAGGTGGAGATCCTGAAAAACGCGGGAGTCACCATCGCCGAACGGCCGTCCGACTTGGGCGTCACCATGGCGGGCGTGCTAAACGAGAGGGAGCTTAGAACGGGAACATGAGCGAACCGCGCATTCTCGTCACCCGCCGCTGGCCTGACCAGGTCGAGCGGCATCTGAAGGATACCTACGACGTCCAACTCAATGCGGACGACCGGCCGCTCACGGTGGCGGAGCTGCAGGCGGCGTTCCGCGACTACGATGCGGTCCTGCCCACGGTTTCCGACCGCATCACCGCCGAGGTGATGGGCGCAGAGCCGCTCAAGGCGCGCCTGGTCGGCAACTTCGGCGTCGGGTTCAACCACATCGATGTCGAGGCCGCCAAGGTGCGGGGCCTGACGGTGACCAATACGCCCGACGTGTTGACCGACTGCACCGCTGACCTGGCGATGACGCTCCTGCTGACGGTGGCGCGCCGCGCGGGCGAGGGCGAGCGGCACCTGAGGGCCAGCGAATGGACCGGCTGGCGGCCGACCCACATGATGGGCACTAAAATAACCGACAAGACCCTCGGCCTCGTCGGCTTCGGGCGTATCGGCAAGGCGGTGGCGCGCCGCGCCCACTACGGCTTCGGCATGAAGATCATTTACTACGATGCCTATCCGGCGGATCCGGACGCGGTGGCCGCGGTCGGGGCGGAATCCTGCTCGTCGGTCGAGGAGGTCTTGAAGCGCGCCGACTTCGTGTCCCTGCATTGCCCGGGCAGCGCCGAGAACCGGCACCTGATCAATGCGGAGCGCCTGTCGGTCATGCGGCCGCACGCCTTCCTCATCAATACCGCGCGCGGCGACATCGTCGAGGAGGCGGCGCTGGTCGCGGCGCTCAAGGCGGGGACCATTGCCGGCGCCGGTCTCGATGTCTACGAGAACGAGCCCAAGGTCTCGACGGAACTGGCCAACCTCGAAAACGTCGTCCTGCTGCCGCACCTGGGAAGCGCCACGGAGGAAACCCGGGTGGCCATGGGGATGCGGGTGGCGCGGAACGTTCGGGCCTTTTTCGCCGGCGAGCCGCCACCCGACCGCGTTGCATGACGGCGTCGCGTCCCGGGCTGGCGCCGCCCTACCGGCTCGAGCTGGCCGGGACGCAGGAAGATTCCTATCTCGAAGGCACGGTTGAACAGCTCTTCGGACTGCTGCTCGAAGTGCTGCGCGCGCGCCAGCCGGAGATCCAAGCGGTCTTCACGACCGGGCTCGAATCCCTGGACCCGGACCGCGAGTTGCTCCTGCGCGGCCTGCAGACTCAGGGCATCTGGCTGCAGCTTCTGAACATCGCCGAGGAAAACGCCTTTACGCGTCAACGACGGCGGGTCGAGATGCTGGCCGGCCCCGACGAGGTGGTGGGCAGCTTCGACCGGATGCTGGCGCGGGCCGCGGCCGCCGGCGTCGAAGCCGAGACGATCCGCCAAGTCCTGTCCGAGGCCCGCATCCGCCCGGTCATCACCGCCCATCCCACCGAAGCGAAGCGGGTCACGGTGCTGGAAATCCACCGCCGCATCTACCGTCTGCTGGTGCAGCTTGAGACCGATCGCTGGACGCCGCGAGAACGCCAGGCCCTGATCCAGGACCTGGGCAACGAGATCGACCTGCTCTGGCTGACCGGCGAGATTCGCCTGGAGCGGCCAAAAGTCGAGCAGGAAGTGGCCTGGGGTCTCCACTTTTTCAAGGAGACCCTGTTCGATCGCGTCCCCGAGCTTTACGGCAAGCTGGAGCTGGCGCTGAGGCGCCATTACCCGGAGGACAGCTTCGAGGTGCCGGCGTTCCTACAGTTCGGGTCCTGGATCGGCGGTGACCGGGACGGCAACCCCTTCGTGACCAACGAAGTGACGCGAGAAACCCTCGCCCGCTGCCGCCTGACCGCGCTGCGCCAATATCGATCCCAGTTGGATGGCCTGGTACGAAACCTGAGTATCGCCGCCCACGGTGTCGACGTGCCGAAGGCCTTCCTCAAGGTCCTGGCCCAGCGCCTGGACGATAGCGGTAAGGGCACGGAAATTTCGGCCCGTAATCCCGGTGAGGTGTTCCGCCAGTTCCTGGTCTGCATGGGCCGCCGGCTCGACGCGACCATCACGGCGGCGGAGTTCGGCGAGGCCTCGGCGGGCTCCGCCTCCACCGGTTCCTGGGGCTATCGCAGCGCCGAGGCTCTGCGGGCGGATTTCAAGGAGCTCGAGCAGGCGCTCGCCGCTTCGGGCTGCGGCGCGCTGGCCCGCGCCCATGTCCGGCCCCTTCGATTGATGGTGGAAGCCTTCGGTTTCCACACGGTGAGCCTCGATCTCAGGCAAAACACGGCGGTGACCAACCGGACCCTGCAGGCGATTTGGCGTCGCAGCCATGACGGCGAGCCGCCGGACGCGCGCTCGCAGGCCTGGCAGCGCTGGCTGCTGGCCGAGCTGACGCGTCCCCTCGATCGGCTGCCCGAGTTCGAGGAGCTGCCACCGGAGGCCGCCGAGACATTCGGTCTCTTCCGCATGGCGGCGGAGATGCGCACCTGGCTCGACCGCGACGCCATCGGCTCCTTCGTTCTCAGCATGACCGAATCCGCCGCCGATGTGCTGGGCGTCTATCTGCTGGCCAAGTGGGGCGGCCTGTTCTCCGATGCCGAGGGGACTGAGAGCTGCACCCTTGCGGTGGTGCCGTTGTTCGAGACCATCGAGGATCTGCGCCAGGCGCCGGCCATTCTGAAAGACTTGCACGGCGTGCCCGTGGTCCGGCGCAGCCTGCGGCGTCAGGGCGGCAACCAGGAAGTGATGATCGGCTACTCCGATTCCAACAAGGACGGCGGCTTCCTCTGTTCCAACTGGGAATTGGCGAAGGCCCAGGTCAAGCTGGCGCGGCTGCACGAGACGACCGGTATACCTGTCAGTTTCTTCCACGGCCGCGGCGGTTCGGTCAGCCGCGGCGGCGTGCCGGCCGGCCGGGCCGTGGCCGCTCAGCCGCCGGGCTCGGTGCGCGGCCGCCTGCGCCTCACCGAACAGGGCGAGGTGGTCTCCTCCAAGTATGCCAACAAGGGCACCGCGCGGTTTCAGCTCGAACTGATCTCGGCCAGCGTCCTCGAGCACAGCCTGTTGACCGGCGAGGGAGGCAGCCAGCCGCGCAACCCGGACTTCGACGAGGTCATGGAGGCCTTGGCGGGTATGTCCTATGCGGCCTATCGGCGCCTCGCCGAGCATCCGGGACTGGTCGACTATTACCAGGCGGCGAGCCCAGTGGAGGAATTGGCCCGGCTAAAGATCGGCTCGCGGCCGGCGCGCCGCTTCGGGGCGGCCAGCCTCAGCGACTTGCGCGCGATTCCCTGGGTCTTCGGATGGAGCCAGAACCGCCACCTGATCACTGGTTGGTTCGGCGCTGGGAGCGCCTTGGAGAGCTTCTTGGAGGTGCGCGGGGAGGCGGGCGAAGCAATGCTCAAGGCCATGTTCGAGACCTTTCCGCTGTTCCGGCTGATCATCGACGAGATGGAAAAGACCCTGCTGTTGGTCGACCTCGACGTGGCCTGGGGTTATGCCGAACTGGTGCCGGACGCGGGTCTGCGCGACGAAATTTTCGCTCTGGTCCAGAGCGAGTACGAGCGGACCTCAGCCAATCTGCTCCGCATTACCGGGGAGGAGCGGCTCGGCACGCGCTTTCCCAATTTTTGCGACCGCATGGCGCGCCGCCTGCCGGTGCTCGACCAGGTCGGGCGGGAGCAGGTACGCCTCATCCGGCGCACCCGCGAATCCAAGGGTGCCGGCGGCGTCCGCAAGGGCGACTTGGTGCCGCTGCTGCTCTCCATCAACTGCATCGCCGCCGGCCTCGGCTGGACCGGCTAGTCCCGGCCACGCGCCTCGATCTTTCGCATGTGATGGGACGAATTTGGGCGAGAAGCACCCCAGTTCCGTTTGTCACCCCGCAGTCGCTGCGTTATACCAACCTGCGCGGACAGACACCCATTTCATGGGGCGGAGCGGCCCGGAGAGCGCGGTGAAATGAGTGTCTATCCGCCGCGCAGGTTGGCCTTACAAGACGGTCACTCCTGGAGCCACGCTGGGCTACACACGGGACAATCGTTAGGAAGCCGCAAATGGCAACGACAAATCCACTGCTGAGGCTGTTCGGCCAAACGCCCTATAAGCCCTTGCAGGAGCACATGAGGGTCGTGGTGCGCTGCGCCGACGAGGTGCCCGGCCTTTTCACTGCCCTCTGCGAGGGCGACGAAAAGAAGATTAGCGATATACGCGATGAGATCTTCGCTCTCGAGAACAAGGCCGACGAGATCAAGAACGAGCTGCGCTCGCACCTGCCGAAAACCATGTTCATGCCGGTGGACCGCCGCGACATCCTCGAGATCCTCGACTTGCAGGATTCGATAGCGGACACGGCGCAGGATATCGCCGGCGCCTTGATGGTGAGACAGCCCAAAATCCTGGAGTCGATCGGCGGTCCGCTCATGAACCTGACCGGCCGCTGTCTCGATGCGTGTCATCAGATGGCCCGCATCATGGAAAAGCTAGACGAGCTGGTGGAGACCGGCTTTCGCGGCCGCGACTCCGAAATCGTCCTCGCCATGATCGACGAGCTGAACCGAATCGAGACCGACACAGATCATAAGGCTATCGACCTGCTGACCGAACTTTTCGCCCACGAGGACGAGATCGATCCGGTTTCCCTGATGATTTGGCATCGCTTGATCCGTTGGGTCGGTGATCTGGCCAACTATTCCGAAAAGGTCGGTAACCGCTTGCGCCTGTGGGTTGCGCGTGAGCGGGTCCTCCACAACAACGGAGAGAACCCAGGCGATGGACATCATTGCCGCGCACGGTACGACCTTCCTAGCAATCGCGGTGATTTTCGGCCTGTTTATGACCTGGGGCATTGGCGCCAACGATGTCGCCAACGCCCTGGGCACCTCGGTCGGCTCCGGCGCCATTACCGTCAGGACCGCCATCGTCATAGCCGCCATTTTCGAGTTCCTCGGCGCTGCCTTTGCCGGCGGCCATGTGACCAAGACGATCCGCAAAGGCATCATCGATCCCACGCTCGTCGCGGATCGGCCGGAGATTCTCGTGTTCGGCATGTTGGCCGCGCTGTTGGCGTCCGCCATCTGGTTGATGGTCGCCTCGATCAAGGGCTGGCCGGTCTCTACCACCCACGCGATCGTCGGCGCGCTGGTCGGTTTCGGGATTGCGGGAATCGGCATCGAGGCGGTCAACTGGAGCATGATCGGCCAGATCGCAGCCAGCTGGGTGATTTCTCCGCTGATCGGCGGTGTCCTGGCCTTCGTCCTCGTGATCAGCATCCAGAGGCTTATTCTGCGCGCGGACAAGCCGCTCGAGAGCGCGATCAGATGGGTGCCCGCTTACGCTTTTCTGGTCGGCTTCGTGATGGCGCTGGTCACTCTTTTCAAGGGCCTGAAGCACCTCGATTTCGATCTCAGCATCCCGATGAGCTTCCTGCTCGCGGCCGGCTTCGGTCTGATTGTGGCTCTGGTCGGGCGTATTGCGGTAAACCGGATTGAGATCGATCCCTCGGCCGACCACTCCTTTCAGTTCACCAATGTAGAGCGAATTTTCGTGCCGCTGATGATCTTCACCGCCTGCGCCATGGCGTTCGCGCACGGCTCCAACGATGTGGCTAACGGCATCGGCCCACTCGCCGCGGTCCTCGCGCTGGTCAGATCCGGTGGCGACGTTAGCCAAACCGCGGCCCTGCCGATCTGGGTGCTGGTGCTGGGCGGATGCGGCATCGTGCTCGGCCTGGCGACCTATGGCTATCGCGTCATGCAGACCATCGGCAAGAAGATCACCGAGCTGACCCCCTCCGGCGGTTTCTGCGCCACCATGGCGGCGGCGGCCACCGTGGTGCTGGCCTCGCGCACGGGTATGCCGGTCTCGACCACCCACATCGCGGTGGGCGCGGTGATGGGCGTCGGCCTGGCCCGGGGTTTCGCCGCGCTCGACCTGCGCGTGATCGGCAGTATTTTCATCTCCTGGGTGGTGACCCTGCCGGTCGCCGGTATCCTCGCCGCATTTCTGTTTTTCACGTTGAAGGGGATGTTCACCTAGGACGCTGACCGCTCGTGGTGCGGTAGACGGTGCCCAGCCAACGGCATCTCATTGTCCGAAACGGCACTTCGCAGACGTTTCAAGGGGTGCTTGAAACCGTCTACTCTTTCCCGAAACTGAGACTTCAATATTTGGATGTCAGATTCGGCGTTGAATTCGTCCGCTGTACTCCCGACTCCGGACGTTCCTGGCAAGGCCGCAAAATGCCCGAGTCTGACCTAGCCTGTGTAAAAACGTTGGCGAGTACGACTTATCACCCTTTGGTATTAGACCCAGATTCCTCATTTAGATTGATTTACCCTTGGAACCGGTTGAGGGGGCGGGTCGCTACCTTGTCATCTCATTTGTTAGATATTCACCCAGGTATTCGCCAAGTGCTTTTGCCGCAACTTTATGACCATGAGGGTTCCAGTGCCCGCCTTTGCGGAAGTAGGTGCGAAACCAAGTGCTCTTGAAACCTGAAGCGAGATCGAGGTGCTCGATACCGAGCTCCTGACACAGTTCGGCAACTCCAATCTGATACGGCTCAGAGTCGCTTAGCTTTTCAATCTCCCGCTTAGATGGGATGAAGACGACGATTAACTTTGCGCCCCTGCTTTCTACGTCCTCTCTCAATTCCACTAGAATTCGCGACGTCAGGGTGAGGTCCGAATGTCTATCCTTAATTTTTGGCTCTTGTTTGGGCTTTGACTCTCGTTCGGTATTCGCTTTGCGCCTTTTCTTTCGCGAACTCGGCAACCGATCCAATCGGAAAAAAATATCGTGGAGAAAATGCGAGTGCAAAAGAACGTTCTTCTTCCATATATCCGGCTCCCACATTTCCGGAGTCATTTCCGAGTCAGGTTCGCGCGCCCAAGCCTCCTCCTTGGGCACCGGCACCCCGGTCAGGACCAATTGGTCGTCGAGGATCTCAAACTTCGGTTTCGGTTTGCGATACCGCACTTCGGAATTGTTGTCTGCGACATCGTTCTCGGAAAACATCAGTACGACCAGGCTGAGAGACAGTTCGTCACCCCAGCGCTCGAAGGTCAGAAGTGCCTGGTCGGTGCCATACCCCTGTACTGCGCAAGGGTTTTGAGACAATCGACTGCGGTTTTCATGCGGCCAACGCTCCGGGCTGTTGCTGCTCGGCTCTAACCTGTGCAGGCGTCATATAGCCGTGACGAGCA
>PVMK01150354.1_pt1 | contig 35763 bp, 36 predicted proteins | sample 1853481 | NCBI WGS metagenome assembly PVMK01 (sample SAMN08533507, study PRJNA380276) | Marine sediment metagenome, whole genome shotgun sequencing project. | reverse complement strand
CTGCGACGAATCGCCAGTATTGCTCATCGACGAAGTGGATCGCGCCGACGAGGCGTTTGAAGCCTATCTCCTCGATTATTGTCCGACTTCCAGATTTCCATTCCGGAACTGGGCACGGTAAAGGCGATTACGCGACCGTTGGTTATCATCACATCGAACGGCACCCGGGAACTCTCTGACGCACTGCGTCGTCGATGCCTGTATCAGTTCATCGAGTATCCAGATTTTGCGAAGGAACTGGCGATCGTCAAAATCAAGGCGCCGCAGGCGGAGGAGCGGCTCGCCCGCCAGGTGGTCGCGTTCGTGCAGCAGGTTCGCCGCATGGAGCTGCAGAAAAAGCCGGGCATTGCAGAAACGCTGGATTGGACAGCGGCCCTGCTGCGCATGGGAATCACAGTAATAGACGACGATGGCGCGGAACGCATCATTGATACTTTGAGCGCCCTCATCAAGACTCGCGAGGACCGCAGCGGATTTACTCCCGATGTGGTGGCACGCATCGCGGCGACATGTTGACGACTGCCGCAGCCGAGCAGAGCGATATCGGCAACTTTTTATTGACGCGCATCGCGGGCTTTACTGGATTTCTGCATGCCAACGGTTACGGTGTAAGTGCCGCCGATTCGGTGGATATTATCGACACCGCCGCAGAGACGGGCACACTCAATCAGTCGATCCTGCGCTGGAACTTGAAGTCGCTGCTGTGTAATCGTTACGAAGAGTGGCAGCGCTTCGACGCCTTGTTCGATGCCTACTTCCTGCCGCCGAACAAAAGCGTATTCGTGCAAAGCGACGCGGCGGGCGATACCGGGGAAGTGACTAGCGGCGGTGACGACGACGGCGCGCACGAATCGCCGGCCACGGTAGAAGATGCGGTAGTCGACGACACGGAAGCCGCCGGACATGGCGCGAGTCGCGGGGAAAACCTGTCGTCCACGGATTTTAGTGAGCTCAACCAAGCTGACCAGGCGCGCAAAGTCGAAGCGTTGATGCGCCGCCTGGCGCGGCGTCTGAAACACCTGAAACTGCGTCGCGAGGTACGCTCGAAACGTGGACGGCGGCTCGATTTGCAAAGCACGATACGACAAAGTGTCGCGAGCGGCGGTACACCCTTGCGGCTTGCCTGGAAGACCCACCGTCGCGTGCGCCCGCGTTTGGTGTTGCTGCTGGACGTAAGTCGCTCGATGAATGCCTACAGTTTCTTCTACTTGCGTCTCGCGCGCGCGTTGTGCAACGAGCTTAAGGACGTGCATTGCTTCATTTTTCACACCCGCATCACGAGCGTCGGCGAGGCATTGCGAGACCCGGATCCATGGCGGGCACAAGAACGCCTGAATGTGCTGGCGGCCGGTTGGGCCGGCGGTACCCGAATCGGTGAATGCCTGCAGGATTTTAATCGCGAGCAAGGTGCACGCCTCGTGCATTCGCGCACGGGTGTCATTATCGTTAGCGACGGCTACGACACGGGTGATACTGCACAGCTGACGGGCGCCCTCGGCACGCTGCGGAGACGCGCGCGTCGCATGGTATGGTTGAATCCATTATTAAATCAGCCCGATTACACGCCCGTGGCTGGCGGCATGCGCGCGGCCATGCCCTATCTCGATTTACTGGCACCGGGCGCCGACCTCGCGGCCATCGAACGGGTGTTGCCGCAACTTATTGAGTCATTACAATGAGTTCGCAAGACATCAAAGAAACCATCGAGCAATTGACAGCGTCCGGCAAGGCCTTCGTTGTTGCCACTGTGGTTCGCACCGAGCCCCCAAGCTCGGCGAAAGCCGGCGACCGGGCGGTACTCGATGAGGAGGGCATTCTTGCCGGCTGGGTCGGCGGAGGTTGCGCGAAACCGGCGGTGACCCGCAATGCCGTCGACGCGCTTCGCGATGGGCAGACGCGATTGATCCGCATTAGCCGCAATATTGAAGGACTTGAAAGCGGTATCATAGGTTACCCGATGACCTGCCAAAGCGGCGGAACCCTGGATATCTTTATCGAGCCCATTATGCCCAAGCCCTTACTTGTCGTGATTGGACAGACCGCCATTGCCCAGGCACTTTGCGCACTTGCCGCGGGCGCCGGACTTGACGTTGTTGTTGCGGCGCCGGGGGGTAAACGAGAAAAATTCGCCGCGGCGAGCGACTGGATTGAGGATTTCGACGATATCGCTAAGATCAAACGGACCCCGTCTGCCATTGTCGTCGCCACGCAGGGCTCCGGCGACGTTCTTGGACTGGATGCGGCGCTCACTTTGGGTGCGGGCTACATAGGTCTTATAGCCAGTCCGAAAAAAAGTGCCCGTCTTAGAGAAACGCTGAAGAAGCGGGGCTTTGATGCCAACGTGGTGGATAGCATCGATGGTCCCGCAGGACTTAATATTGGTGCAGTCACAGCAGAAGAAGTCGCCGTCTCCGTGTTGGCCGAATTAGTGCAGCGCCGACGGCTTGGTGACGCGGAGAGCGGTACGGCAGACGAGCATGCAGGAACCGGCTGAAGTTCTTGAAACGGCACTTGCCTGGCTTGAGGCCGGCCGGAAAGTTGCGTTGGCTACCGTGGTGGCAACAGGTGGATCGTCTCCGCGGCCCGTCGGCAGCAACCTGGTTGTCGCGGCAGACGGAGCGTTCGAGGGATCCGTGTCCGGCGGCTGTGTCGAGGGAGCCGTGGTCAGCGCCGCGCAGGATGTTATTGCGAGCGGTGAGTGGATAGTCATGGACTTCGCTTACACTGATACAGATGCCTGGGAAGTTGGTCTGGCTTGCGGTGGATCTATCCAGGTATTCGTGGAGCGCCTCGAGTGAGGCGCGAATTGCTTGGCGCGCTGGTTGCGGCCCGGCACAAGAAACAGCCTGCAGTTCTGGTACGTGGACTGACTACCGGCAGACAGTGTGTGGTTACCCGGAAGGACAGTCTGGGCGACATGGAGGACATTGATCCAGTCATCATTGATGCTGCGCACAGAGCTTTGAACTCCGATGGCGCACGCACCATCGAGGCAGCCGGCGAACGCTACCTCGTGCAGACTTTGGCGAGTAAGCCAAGGATGCTCATTGTCGGCGCGGTGCACATTGCACAGTCGCTAATTCCTATGGCCATGCAGGTCGGTTACGAAACTATCCTCATTGATCCGCGCGCCGCATTTGCCAATCCGGTACGCTTCCCCAACATCTTTATCGATAACCGCTGGCCGCACGAAGCGATGTCCGATTTCGAACTGGACGCTCGAACGGCGGTCGTGGTGCTGAGTCATGATCCGAAAATCGATGAACCGGCGCTGCAGGCGGCAATGGACTCGAACGTTTTTTACATCGGGGTCCTCGGGAGCAAAGGCAACCACGCAAAACGACTCGAGCGGCTCGCGGCGCGTGGCTATTCGCAGATGCAGCTGGAGCGGATTAATGGACCGGTAGGTCTACCCTTAGGAGGCCGTTCGCCGGCGGAAATTGCTGTGTCGATACTGGCCGAGGTTGTTCAGTCGCGTAATCAGCCCTCGACCGGATAGCAGCCACAAGCTGGCCGATAGCCAGGTAACGAGATTGCAGCAAAAAAAGTAACTACGGACGGTGCGTGAGATTTGCGTGAATCGGATCGGCTTAGGCCGATCCTCACCCTACGGGCAGCTTCGCTGTCCTGATTCGCTCTGCAAATCGGTCCGCCCCTGGCCACCAATTAAAGTCCCGATCGCATTTAGTCCGGCTTGAGATTATCTCGGACGCGTGCCTCGCAACCCCATCAATACTGCATCCAGCAGGTCTAGCGGGACGCTAAATCGAATCTTCCGAATGAGCGCCGCGCGGATTCTGCGTTTCGTGGCCCGGTGCGCTCGCGGGTCGAGTTCTCCAAATTTGTCGGCGCAAGCTTCGGCGCGAGCCATCAGATCGACGGGATCGACCAATTCGTCGAAAAAACCGGCGTTTAACGCGGATTCGACGTTAAAGTAATCTGACAGGGTTACCGCACGCTGGAAGGCAGCCGGGTTGAGCCTATTGCGCAATATGGCCGCCGCAACGCGCGGCATGGTCAGGCCGATGGCTACTTCGTTGGCTGCAATCTTGAAATCGCCACCGCTGCCGATCACATAGTCTGCGGACAGCAGCAGAAAGACACCCATTGCCAGTGCGTGGCCGTTGCAGGCGGCGATGACCGGATAGGGATAGGCCATGACGCGGGCGGTCAAAATGTAGCCCGCGCGCAGCATGTTCAGCGCATTGATACCTCCGCGCTTCATTACGTGAAGATCGAAGCCAGCCGAGAAGACGGATTCCCGACCGGTCATGATCACGATCGCACGATCTGATTCGGCCCGATCGAGCGCTCGATAGATCTCATGAATGACTTGCGGCGACAGCGCGTTGCGCTTGCCATCGTCGATTCGAATGGTGGCAATCTGGTCTTGCAAGCTGTACTGGACGGATTCGTTCGTCATAAGTCCTGATGTCACGAGTCGACCGTTATCGGCGGCCTATTCGCGTTTTCGCTGCCGCAGAATGTCATTCATTTACCCAGCTCATAAAGATACCGGACATAGGACATGACCGCACCGTCCCAGCCTTCGATGTTCGGGTTGCTTGGCTCGATAACAAAATACTCGTCCGGTGCGTGTGCGCCGCTGCCGTGGCCGAGACCGAAGTGCCCTGCACCCAGGTTTAGTGGCGGCCCGGTGAAAATGTAGCCAGGGTAGGATCCGGGACTGCGCGGCAAGATGATGGGGTCGATGCCCGCGGCGTTAAGAACCCCGAGCTGGGCCTGGATAACCTCAGCGTGGGCCGGCGTGCTGGTGGGGTCGTAGCCGCCGCTCATGTTTACCTCGATGTCGCCGAATCCATGGCGGTCGAGGTGCGCTACCAGTGCGGCGAGTGCGCCGTCGGCCGTCATGCCTGGCACGAGGCGCAGGTCCAGTTTCGCTTGCGCCATGTGCGGCAGCACCGTCTTGCCGCCAGGACCGGTGTAGCCGCCGACCAGGCCTTCGATATTTACGGTAGGTTGCGAAAGCAGGCGTTCCAGAGCCGGTTCGAAATCCAGATCGTCGATCCAGTGCGACGTACTCAACATTTCTTTCATCTGTGTTTCGTTCAGGCGTTTGGCCGCTTCGACAATCATCGCCTTTTCCGCCGCATTGATCGGCCGCGGCTTCGGATAGTTGTCGATGGTGATCGTGTTGCCATCCTTTGAGACGAGCGTGTCCAGGGCGTGGACCAGGTGCCAGACGGGGCTGTCGATCATGGCCTTGAGTGAGGAATGGACATCCTTGCCGGGACCGCGGCCCCATCGTTCACCGCTCGCAGTCAATTGCACCTCAATGATGCCCTTGGCGCCAAGGTTGACCGTTACCGTGCCGTTTGGCCTCTGGCTCGCCGAAGGCATGAACAAGCCAATGGTATCAGCCAGGGCCGCCTGAACCTCGGGCCGGGATACGATCTGGCCGATGTGCGGCGAACCGATTTCCTCCTCGCCTTCGGCCACCAGCACCAGGTTGACCGGAGGTTTCTTGCCGGCGGCTTGAATCGCGCGCAGCGCCTCGAGCAACGCCATTTGCGGTCCCTTCTGGTTGACCGCGCCGCGTCCCATTAGAACCGTACCGAAGCCGGGCTTATCGACCAGCGCCGCAGCCAGCGGCGGAGACGACCATTCTGCGGGGTCGAACTGCTTGACGACGTACACCATATAAACGCCTATCGTCCGTGCCGCGCCGGCATCGAGCGTCGCAAACACGCCCGGCTTGCCGTCCGTTTCAACCGTGACCGCATGTTGGAAACCAACCGACCGCAGCAAGGAAATCAGATGCTGCGGGCCCTCGGGAAAGCCGATGTCCTCCGCAGCGATAGACGGCAGTCGGACCCACTCCTGGAAGCGCTTGACGCCGGCGTCGTGCTGCCGGGCAACCTGGGCCTCGATGTCGGCAAGATCCTCCGGGGCGGACCAGGCAATTGATGCGCAGGAGAACAAAGCAGAAGCCAATGCGGCTGGGACAAAAGTGGAGAGACTCTTCACGGCGATATCCTTTTGTTATTTGTTAAGCGGTGAACTTTCGAGCGCGGCCCGCGCATCGTTCGATAGCCGTTCCGCAGTGCGCTGGACGGGATCAAGAAAGAAAGTGCGAGCGACCCCGGCCAATACTACAGCCACCATCGAGTGTCGCAAACACCCCCGGCACAATTTCGACGCACGACAAAAATCAACGACTTATCACCAATATTCTTTCTTCATAAAAAAATTCGAAAAAAATTAGGGTTTCGTCAAGGCTATTGACGAGTGCCGGCGTAGGTTTGAGCCATAGAGATTTCTTCAGTCCCAGAGGGTCAAACCAATGAAGTATTTGCAACACACCACAGCAGCAATCCTGGCTACAGTCTCCATTGCAGGTTGTAGCGCCACGCACCATGCCGCCGATGTTCGAGGAGCGGATGATGCCGATCGTGTAACGGTCGGTACAGTGCAGAAAGAGATCCAGATCGGCATGTCTGCCGCGAACGTGGCCAGTGCGCTCGGTTCGCCCAATATCGTTACCACTGATAATGATCGGCAGGAAACCTGGATCTATGACAAGATTTCGAGTGAGGTCACCTATGCCCGAAGCAGCGGCACGATCGTCGGGATGATCTTTGGCAGCTCGGCCGCCGGCGTTGGTGTTGGAACTGTCGGTGCAGGAGCGACTGCAACATCACAGCGTACCTTGACGGTCATTATCTATTTTGATGGCAACAATAGTGTCCGCGACTTCTCGTACCACACGTCGAGATTCTGATGAGGGCCCGGGCTCCGATTCGGCCCCGATTCAACGCCGGGTGGTTGCCGCTACTCGCTACTGGTTTGTTCGGTGGATGTGCAGCGAGTATTCCGCAAGATGCGCTGCGCTTGCCTGAGAGCACTCTCGATATTCGCTCGATTCAGACCAGGAGTTTCGCATCACCATCTGAAAACGACATCCTTGCGGCAACTATTGCAGTGCTGCAGGACATGGAATTCAACATCGACCGGATCGAGAAGCCGCTGGGTGTCATTACGGCCTCAAAAATTTCTGATGCAGATCTATCCAGTGAGAAAACCAGGCTCCTTATTCTCGACATGATGTGCGTGTTAATAAGTGTAGGTGGTTGTGATGCGAGACAGTCTGCGATGGATGACCAACACATCACGATGACGATAGTGGTGCTGCCGAGCCTTGCCCGAAGCGGGGAATATGTCACGCGAATCACGATACAACGAGTGATATTCGACAAAGCGGCGCGGGTCAAGGTGCTGGAACGTATTGATGACGCAGAGACCTATCAGCAGATCTTCGAGAATCTTTCAAAAGCGATATTCATACAGGTTAACGAAAAATGACTAATGCCGTTCAGACGCTTCTGCTATCTCTCCTGATCGTAATCGGAGGATGCGCAACCCTCCCACCGGCTGACGTTACCGGAGCAGGCACGCAGCTCCAAACACGCCAGATACAGACGCGCGGATACAATACGCTTGATAAACAAATGACCATGCGCTCGGTCATCGCCACATTACAGGACCTCGGATTTACGATAGATCAGGCAGACCTGGCTCTTGGCGTCGTAACAGCAACGCGCCTGCATGAGTATACGATGCGCATGACGGTTACCATCGTCGAGAAAGGCGAAGACCGCATCTCTGTTCGAGTCAACGCTCGCATCGGTGAAGACAGCATCCAGAATTCTGCGACCTATCAGGACTTCTTCGTCGTCCTCGACAAGGCCATGTTTCTGACGTTAAACAAGGTTGATTAGTTCGAGACAGCCTTTGCTACAAACGTCTCCAAATTGCTCTCGAGTTCTGTTGGCCAGGTTAGGGATCCACGCGATACTCGCAATACGTGCTCGTAGTCGTCTGAAAATGCTTTTCGCCATAACGACGAAGTGCCTTGTATGTTTGATTAGCGGCCAATTGGCATATTCCGAATTCCTGAAGATCAAATATATCCAGACCGCCCGCTCCTTCGCACGTCTTCTTCATATCGTCATATATAATGGCGTCACACTCTTCTCGTGTTGCGCCGTAGGTAGCGAACCCGTGGCGATAACAGAAATCGTGCGTCACGCAGGCAGGATGAAACTTCTCTGCCTGCTGTTCATACTCCCCACTCAAAAGCAGTATGACCTCCGGTATCGAGCAGCCTACCGGTAGGCCACCTCCGCAAGGATGCCCCGGTTCTGTCCACGATCGTTTGACGATGCTCTGGATTTCACTAAAACGAATGGTTTCCGTCGTTCCCACAATGGCCTCAGTACTAACATCCTTAACGACTATTTTTCTGAGTTTGCCATCCTTGGTAGTGACTTCGATCGAATCACCCGCCTTTACTCCCGCCTGGATAAAATCCGGCCTGGCGGGAATATTGTGCTTGGGCGCCACGTGTGAACAACCAGACGGGACAACGGTTATGACAGCTATCACACCGAATGCGATGAAAGCCACCTTCGTAGCTGTCCAATGAAATTCTATTTTATCGATTGATCGAGCCAACATCACGCAGCATCACAAAGCACCCGATCGTTACTCCATCGACAACCAATGCTGGCCCAGTAATCGGTGAGGCCCAATGCCTCCAGTAGCTCCGGAAAATCGTCGTGTTCACGAAGCAACTTGAATTCATCCAGATAAATTATTTCAATCTCGTAGAGCGTACCCGTCTCGGAGTCCGTCACCTGCCTGGCAACCTCCATTACCCGATCGCCTTGCTCAAACAAAGCCCATAGCGTCATGGTGATATAAGGAGGGGCGTCGCCTGTGATCATTTTGTCGATCGTTTCGAATGCGACATCAACCATTTCCTGGTTGTCGGGGTGTGCCAACCCATCGAATACCGGATCGACCCACGAATCGTCCGAGCTAAGCATACTCAGCGCGCGCCTTACACTTACTCTTGCTTCGTCGAGTCGATTGTCGCGAATAAGAAATAAGGTGTATGCAAAATGGTGAATTGGCGCGCCGACGCCCATGTTGTTGGCTTGTTCGAAGTAGTGCCGTGCTTTGGGCATATCATTAACCCAGAAATAGGAGATCGCCGCTCTGCTGTTCAGTACCTGGGAAGCAGGCTCCATATTTCGGGCAGCTATCGCCTGTTTCAATGATCTGTCCTGTTGTCCAACGGCATTGAGAAGGCGTGAGTGCCATTGGTATGCAATCGGGTAGACAGTCACACCACTAAATGCGGTCGCAAAGGAATTCGTGGCTGCTGCCCAGTTGCCCAGCTGGTGCTCGACAAAACCATAAACGATGGCGGCCGGTTCACGAATACTCGAATCTGCCTGAACCCCCCGGTTTGCTACATCGATCGCTTGTTGGAAGAACTGGCGTCTCTGCTCCACGTTGTACTCTGACAGCAGTAGATAGGTAATTGCCAGGCGCAAGTATGCCGGACCAAAATTCGAGTCGATTTGAATTGTTTCGTGAAACAAATCACGCGCACGCGCAAGAGACTCCGCGTCGCGCTTACCGAGGAAAAACAGGCCACGCATGTACGTGTCGAACGCTTCTGGATCGGCGGGTCGGCTCGCGGCTCTTAGCTGTTCGCCCTTTTCCCCGAGAATCGCATCGCGAACTTCACTAGCCACTCTTTCCTGGAGGCTGAATACTTCGTTTGCTGCACCATGAATACTGTTTGACCATCTTTGGAGGTTCGTAGCATCGATCAGTTGAGCTGTAATGCGGATCTGGTCGCCGTAACGGCGTACGCTGCCAGTAACTATCTCGTCGACACCGAAATCGCTGATAATTGACGCGGGCGTTGTCGCTTCGATTAACTCTGGACCCCGCACAATCTTCAGTTTTGGTACCTGGTGAAGACTATTGACTATTTCATCTGTCAATCCATCGACGACGTACTGAAATTTTTCCTTGTCGTCGCTCAGATTCTTGAATTGCATAACCGCGATAGAGTCGATGGGTTTCGAAGACGGCCATAAGACAATTGCAGTAATTGCCAGGATAGAGAGCCCAACCACGACAAGTGGCCAAAAGGTCCGCAGGTAAAACGCGCCACGCCGTTCGGCCTCTGATACGACAGGTAGCCCCACAGGCATCTTGAGGCGGTAGCCGCGCCGGGGCACGGTTTCGATGTATTTTGGATTCTTGCTGTCGTCCCCCAGTTTGTTGCGCAAAGCCCCGATCTTCACCGCGATTGCCTCATCGGCGGTTTCCCGGCCATGCCACACAGCATCGATAAGCTGCTCTTTGGTGACAACGCCTCCCTGGTGGCTGGCGAGAACCACGAGTACGTCCATCACCATCGGTTCGAGTCGTTCTTCGACTTTGTCTTGCCGCAACAGCCCGCGCTCGGGCATGACGGTCCACGGCCCGAGTTCGAATCCTTTGTGCAATTCAATAATTGTTGCTGGCATGATGCAATGCTACGTTTTGCTTAAAGAGATTACCAAGCGGAGATTAATGAATCCTGAATAATTTCCGGTCGGTCCAGGTCATACCGGTCGATGATGACCGTGCTGGATCATTGTTCAGGTACGATTTATTCGATCGCAGCCCGCGCATCATTCTCCAGCCGCTCTGCGACCTTCGGGTCAACACGCATCGACTCAATCATACTATTCAGGACGCGGCGCTGGCGTTTATTTCAGAGGATTCGGCGACCCGGCGATACGCGGCCTTATTTTGGTTTAGAATGGTACGGACACGGCTTAGCGCACACGACCGGCAATGCCCACGATGAAGCCAGCCTTTCAAAATGTAGCGATTACTGTAGTTCTGACCTGCTCATTGCTGCTGGTCAGCGATGCTGCCTGGGCATTGCGCTGCGGAACACGGCTGGTAATAGAGGGGATGCACGAGTCGCGGGTAGTCGCACTCTGCGGCGACCCGGTATCAACGCGTCAGCTCGGATATGTACTGCGCCCTTACATAATCAAGCAACCAGCGGGCATCTCCGTTGCAGATGGCACTCGCCACACATACGGTGGTTATCATCAGGAACTGGATGTAAAGGAAATGCTTTTCAACTTCGGGCCACACAAGCTGATGCGTCTTATACGTTTTGAGGGTGGCCGAGTGACTGAAATCAGAACCGCTGGATATGGATACCGCGAATGACGCACATGACGGTATTGACAAGCGATCGCCGGATGTCTTGACCGGTCCGCTGGAGGAAGACAATGAGTTGGGCAACTGGCATGCGGATCGGTATGAGTTACACCTCAATCCCGGCTACGTGCCAGCCAGGATTGCCACTCGCTTAATGCGGGGCGAGCTCGCAGATTTTCGTCGTACAAGCCGAGTCGACATAGTCGCGTATTCGCTCGAAGCCTGCGGCTATCGTGGCCATCTCCGCTGATCCGGGGCTCTTGAACGCGATCGAAACCATGACCGGAAGACTTGGGTGTTGCGCTTTGATGCCGGTGTAGACCGGCTGTAGCATCTGCACACGTGCCGTCAGATCCGCGTCGACATTCGGATGGTAGCGCAGACCTTGTAATGCCTCTTCCCAGGGAACGCCGACCATGATGTGGTGATCGACGATGTCCCAGTTGTCCTGGATGCGCTGCTTGCAGTGAGCACAAATGCGATTGACTTGTGTATCAAGAGTTTCACGGGCATAAAGTAGGGCAGTGCTGCCGCGTTTGGCGTGACGCCGGTCCATAAACGGCCCCAAGCGGTACGGGCAATGAGTAGCAATGACGGTGATCAGCTTGTCGGGAGGTGTGTGATGGACTCGCGTGATACGCGCCTGGGTATGGACCGGGCAATCTCCAGGCGGGACTTCTTAAGCGGGGTCAGCATTGCGATCGGCACCTCGCTGTTACCTGCTTGCGCAAAAACCGGCGAGCCGATTGTCGAGGGCCCGTCAGCATATTACCCGCCTGCCGAGACCGGGATGCGCGGTTCCCACCCCGGTTCGTTCGAGGTCGCACACGCCACAGTTCAGGGCCGGCACTGGGCGGCCGAGAAAACCGATGAGCACTACGATCTTGTCGTAGTCGGTGCGGGCATCAGTGGCTTGTCGGCGGCGTACATCTACCGTCGCGATGTGAACCCGAACGCGCGCATCCTGATCCTGGACAATCACGATGACTTTGGCGGTCATGCGAAACGTAACGAGTTCACGCTTGATGGCCGTATGTTCATCGGGTACGGCGGCACCATGCTCATGGAGGCGCCAAAAACCTATCCCGCCACAGCCAAACAGGTGATTGGTGAGCTTGGCATCGATATCGATCGTCACGGCGAGTTCTATCATGAGGGCCTGTTCGCGTCGCACGGCGTTACTCGTGTCACTTTCTTCGACAAGGAAACCTTCGGCAGAGACTTTCTTGCGACCGGCGAGAACGGATTCGGCGAGTCCCTTGGCGACTTACCTTTGTCGGTGTCGGCAAGGGCGGAGCTCGAACGGCTGTTTGCCGACGACGAAGACTACCTGGCCGGCAAGACACCGGCCGAGCGCCGCGCGGTGCTCGAGTCTCACAGCTGGCGTGATTACCTCGGGAAGTTTGCCGGGCTTGGCGAGGAAGTACTCACCTTCGTGCAAAAGTGGCCGCACAGCGTCTGGGCGATTGGTGCAGATGCGCTACCGGCCTGGCTGGCCTGGCGCGAGGGTTACCCGGGGTTCGCTGAAATGGACCTTGGGTACGACGACGAAAATGGCGGCGAAGAAGAAAGCAGGGGCTTTTACTTCCCTGACGGCAATGCGTCGATTGCCCGCTTGCTGGTTCGCAAGCTAATTCCCGAAGTAGCACCGGGCAGCTCGATGGAGGATATCGTAACCGCACGTTTCGACTATTCCAGGCTTGATCGGCCTGAGACCCTGACCCGCATTCGACTGAGCAGTACGGTGGTTGGTCTGCGTCACCAGGATGGCAAGCTCGACGCCGATGTTCATGTAACGTACGTGAGCGGTGACAAGGGTCGGACGGTATCGGCAAAGAAGGTTGTCTGGGCCGGCTACCACGCGATGCTGCCATACGTCTGTCCTGACGTACCGAAGATACAGGTGGCGGCGCTGGGCAGTTCGGTGCGTGCGCCTCTTGTCTATACCAACGTGCTGATCCGCGATTGGCGCAGCCTCGCCAGTCTTGGTGTGCGGCGTGCCTATTGCCCGGGCAGTTTCTTCCAGACCGTCATGTTCACGCACCCGGTAAGCATGGGCGATTACCGTTTTTCCCGGTCGCCCGATGAGCCCGTTGTCCTGCATCTGAGCCACATTCCGCTTGCGCCGGGATTGCCGGCACCCGAGCAGTTCCGGGCAGGGCGTCGGGCCTTGCTCGACACTGCGTTTGAGACGTTTGAGCGCAATGTGCGCGACCAGCTTGGCCGCATGCTGGGCCCGGGCGGGTTCGATCCGGCGCGTGATATCGCAGGCATAACGGTCAATCGATGGCCGCATGGCTACGCGTACTCGGTGGATGCTGAATCAGGTGACGTGGCCTGGTCGCCGGCGTCGTGGCGACACGAACACCGTCCATGGGTCGACGCGCGGCAGCGCGTTGGCAATATCGTGTTCGCCGGTACGGACGCCTCGTCCAGCGCCATGACCGAATCCGCGATTGAAGAGGCGCACCGCGCTATACACAGCCTGATGACAGAAACCGCCAGATAAGCAAGCGTGACGGATGTCGCGCGTGAGATTTGCGTGCATGCGCCGTGCGTCGATATGACCTGCGCCGACAATAATGACATCGAAATCAACGCTCATTGGAATCGCACTCCGCGAGAACCCAATTCTTCATTTCCTCGAAAAAACTCGATCCGGCGTGCTCGGGCCGCTGATGAAACCAGCCGATGATCGCCATACCCCGAATCAGCAGGAAGACGGGCAGCATATCCACATCCTGCTCCGACAACGGCCTGTGTTCACGATACCCCTCGAGTATTGCTGCGCGCAGAGCATCAAAGTCGGGGCCGAATCTGCTTTCAATAAGTGCCGATGCAATCTCGTACATGTGCCATCCGTAAGCTGAATCGTCGAAATCGATCAACGCCAGGTTTTTTCCGTTGTAGACGATGTTCTCGGGGTGGAGGTCGGCGTGAATCAAGCCAAAATTGTCAGGTCTCTCGCCATACGCAGTGAGTGCGGCGCGGGCTCCTTCTCTCGCCCGCAGCAGCAACGCTTGCTCGGATTCGGTCAGGTCCGCGTGTTTCCAGAACCGACCCCAGTGCGGCGCTTCTCCCAACAGGCCATCGAGATCGAGGCGCCGCCGCGTGAAGCCTGGCGGCTCTTTCCAGCGGGTTGACTGGTTGTGGATAGCGGCGGCGATCTCGCCGATCCTGTGAAATATGCGCTTTCGTTCTTCCCAGTCGGAACTCGTCGCCAGGTATTCACTCAGCAGCGTGCCTTCAAGCCATGTGGTCATTCCCGCATAGCGCTGCTCACCAGCGCCGGGGATATCGATTAGCTCAAAGTGTTGTCCCTGACATGTCAGAACTGAATCCTGAACGGATACGCCTGCTTCTTTCAGCGCCCTGGCCCAGATTCGTTCTGAATCGAGTTCCTCAACCGAATTGTAATCCGGCCGGTGCAGCCGCAGGACATAGTCCGTATCGCTGCCGCGACCCGAGACCCTAAAGGTCACATTTTCAGAATATGCAATGAGCTCTACGTTTTCCGCCTCAACCGGAAAACTCTCCAGGGCCTTCAATGCGGCAGGCGTGTAACAGGACTCGACCAGGTCCCTATCCACCCATTTCCCCCATGCATTCATCGAAAGCGCCCAGGAATTCATCGGCATTTTCATGAGAGAACACGAGCGGTGGCCTGATCTTCAATACGTTATTGAACTTTCCTGCATACGACACCAGGAACCCCTTGTCTTTCAAGCGGTCAGACAAAACGCTTGCCAATGCGGCATCGGGCTCCTTCTTGTCGCTGTGTTTGATCATTTCAATTCCGACAAAAAGGCCGCAACTACGCACGTCTCCTATCGCGTCGTGTAAATCAACGCGGGCCTCAAGTTCGCTCGCCAGTCGGCCGCCGACGTCGGCCGCATTCTCGAGGAGATCGAGGCGTTCGATTTCATCCAGCACGGCCATTCCGACAGCTGCCTGCAAGGGACTTGACGAGAACGTGTTGAAATAATCCGTATTGGTGCGGAAGGCATCCACGAAGTCCTTGCTTGCCGCTGTTGCGGCGAGCGGCAGGCCGTTGCCCATCGGCTTGCCCGTCACGATGATGTCCGGCCGGAATCCTGTGCTTTCGTATCCCCACCATAGGCCGGTTCGGGCATATCCCGATTGCACTTCATCGGCAATCACCAGCCCGCCTTCCCTGTGAACCAGGTCCGTGACCCTGGGCATGAAGCCGGATGGAATAACTGGCAGGCCCTCGTTGGCAAAAATCGGGCACATGATGAGGGCGGCAAAGCCGGTTCCCTCCGTTCTCAAGCTCTCGATGGCCGCCGCGACTCGAGCGAGATACGCCTCGCACAATTCCTCCTCGCTCAGTCCTTCCTCCAGAGGCCTGTAGCGTTCAGGAAACGGAAAGCCACGAATCTCACTCGTTTCGCGCGGTGCGCGACCAACGCAGGTTAACGAATCAACCAGCTCACTATTGCCATGATAGGCGGCGTCCGTGCAAATGAGGCCGCGGTGCCCGGTGACGATGCGAGCCATTTGAATCGCGACTTCATTCGCCTCAGTGCCACTGCAGCTGAATACCACACTTTCAATGCTGTCGTGATGGAGCCCGGCGAGCCGTTCGGCGAAGGTCACGATACCTTCATGAAGATATCGGCTGTGAACGTTGATAGTGGCCTGTTGCTCCGCCATCGCTTGTACAACGGCCGGATTGGCGTGTCCGACGCAAGGTACGTTGTTGTACATGTCGACATAGCGTCGCCCGTCCCGGTCGTACAAATACACGCCTTCGCCTCGAACAATCTCAAGCGGCGCGTCATAAAACAGTTCCGCACCGGAACCCAGGGCAAGGTCCCGACGGTGCTGTAACGACCCTTCTGCCATAATCGCTTCTCCTTGCTTGTCAATGGAAACAGGTGCCGGATACATTCGACGTCATCCGTGTTGATCCCCTCGTTTGAAGGTCAGATAAGCCTTGCGAACGGTTTCCAGCACTTCCCAGGTTCCTTTGCTGTTTTCGTCAAAATACACTGTGTCGCCTGCCCTGATATCTATCGTTTCACCATCGTCCGAATGAAACAAGGCATGTCCTTGGGAAAACGACGTAAAACTGCACTTCCACTCCCAACGACCAGGTATGGGTGAACGCATTGAACATGGAGGAAGGGGAAAAGTAATCGAGCTCGAAGAAAACATCTACACCGAGGAATCCGCTGGGCAGGAACTTCTCAGGGAGATGGCTTGCGATCACAGCCAGGACTGCAATTGCTCTCAGCCCATCGATGTCAGCACGGTAGGAAAGTTTGTTAGCCAAAGACTGTAGCCTGGCCGCTTGCCTAGTTAAGGGCCGACCTGAAGCGCTCTGCCAGGTAGTGACCCGCTTTTACTGTCTCGTACTTCGGCTGCTCCCCCGCCTCGAGACAGGTCGAAATACACCTGATTTCGGCATCGGAGCTACTGTTGTGGAAGAACGCCATCGACTGGCGCCGACTGGCGCCACTCCCTTCTGCTCCCGGGCTATTGACCCGATGCAGAGTCGAGACCCAGCGGTCGTTGGTCCAGCGCGCCATCATGTCGCCAATGTTGACGATAAAGGCGTTCTTTACAGTGGGCGCTTTAGCCCACTGTCCTGATGGCAGCTTGATCTCGAGACCCGCAACCTCCGGATCAGGTTTCAAGACTGTGATGCTGCCGTAGTCGGAATGTTCGCCGGCGCCTTTCTGCCTGGGCAGTAGTGGGCCACTTGAAGCGGGATAGTTTAGGCAACGCAGGGCGCACATCGGATGCGTGTGAAAATGTTCGAAGTAGTCGTGAGGCAATTGCAGGGCTGCGGCGAACAGTCGCAATACCTGCGATCCCAGAACCTCCATCGACATGAAGTACGCAGTCAGTGCTTCGCGCAATTCGGCCGGATTCTCCGGCCACAGGTTATCACCGTAGTGAAATTCGAAATCGTCAACGGAAATCGCATGCTGCGGCGCGCGCAAAGGCCCGATACCGAAGCTCTCCTTGATATCGGGTGGGGTGTCCATGCCCAGTGATTTGGCCAGCGATTCTGCGGCCATGGGGAAATAGCCACGCGGGCAGGCCGGGTCCGGTGATCTCGACCTGAGTTTTTCTTTGAGCGGCAAGTCGAAAAATGCCCTGGTGACCGACCACGCGTTGTCGATAATGTCATTCGGCACGCCATGGTTTTCGATGATCAGGAAACCAATGTTCTTACAAATCGTGTCGACGTTTGCGGCGATCGCTTGCTGCTCCTTACCGGTCCCGGCCAGGAAAGCACCAAGGTCGATCGAGGAAATTGCCGGAGAATCGATTTCATATTCGGAGTGCATGCCTGAGTATATGCAAGTCTGGGCCCGGGATTAATGAGATTAACCGGAGCTTGCATAGCCAATCGACAGCATTGCTTCGCGCACTTCGTCTAACACGACCGGGTCTTCAATCGCGGCGGGTGCTCGATACTCCTCACAGTCTGCGATCTGGCGCATCGTGCCGCGCAGCATCTTCTCGGATCGAGTCTTTGGAAGGCGAGCGACATCAGCAGTCCACAACGATATTCGGTCGTCGGAACTGGTCTATTCGTAGCTGTCTATATCTGCCTGGAGCCACTCCATAAACGCTCGAACCGGTGGGTGGCGCAGGGTATCCTTGCGGCACACAAGCCCCCACTCCCCCAAACCTTCGGCGCAGTGTGCCACAGGCTGAATCAGTCGGCCCGCTTTTAGATCCTTGTCCGCGAAAGGGCCGTTGACCAAAGTAATTCCTTCTCCATCCATCGCCATTTCCAGGGCGACGACGGTACTATCGACACTGATTGAGTGATTGGTTTTTGCATCGCCCATGCCTGCCGATTCGAACCAGTCCTGCCACTGCCATGACTCTGAGGTGATAGTCAGTAGCGGATAGTTCAGCAAGTCCGCGGGTTCGAGATTTACTTCGTCATTGCGTATTAAATCGGGGCTGCAGACTGGGAATAGTCTTGGCTGCATTAGCGGCGTCCAGTGCAGGTGTCCAGCGGGCGGTCTGTGGCAGAATATCATTCCGACATCGGCGTTGACTTCGTCGAAATCCTGCTCGTGGATACTGGAGAGCAGCTGCAGTTGAAGCCCAGGATTGAGGGCCCTGAAGCGAGGCAGTCGGTGACAGAGCCAACGAAGCGACACCGAGATATAGGTCTGAATGCGAAGGACAGGCTGACTGGTGCTGCGGCGAATCGCTTCACTGCCGCTAATCAGTATTTCCAGCGCTTCGCGGGCAACCGGGTAAAATCGCTTTCCCTCGGGGGTTAGCACCGCCCGACGCCCCTCCCGGACAAACAATTTGACTCCGAGGTTTCCTTCCAGCGACTGAATCTGATGGCTGATGGCCGGATGGGTCAGGTTTAATTCCCGGGCAGCCTCGCGGAAACTGCCTAACCTGGCAGTACTCTCAAATCCCTTCAAGGCTTTCAAAGGGGGAAGTTTGGGGAAATTCAACGATGTAGTCATGACATTAATTGCTACGGCAACTGGTATCCGCATTGGACAATCATGGTAACAAAAGTTACCAGTGAAAAAATAAATGTCAATTGTGAAGATGGTAGTTGATGAGTGATTATGTTCCTTTATCGATGCTAGTGCCCACGGAGGTGCAACATTACTTGTGGAAACTAGATTTCAAAGAAAAGGCCGATATGACTGATAAAGGAAAACTCCCATCCAGGGCCCGGGTCGTTGTTATTGGCGGTGGCATTGTCGGATGCTCCATCGCCTATCACCTGGCAAAGCGCGGTGTTAGCGATGTGGTGCTGCTGGAGCGTATGCAGCTTACCTGCGGCACCACCTGGCATGCGGCCGGTCTTGTCAGCATGCTCTGGCCCACGCCCTATCTGACAAATCTGGCCAGGTACAGTCATGAACTCTACGCCTCGCTGGAAGCGGAGACAGGGCAGGCTACCGGTTACCGGCGCATTGGCAGTCTCTCTGTGGCCCGAACGACAGAGCGGCTGGAAGAGTTGCGCCGTACCTCCTCCATGGCAAGTGTTTTTGGGGTGGAGTCCGAGATGATCGACAACGAGCGACTGGCCAGGCTTTATCCGGGAATAAATATCGATGGCATTTTGGGAACCCTCTATATAGAAAATGATGGCCAGACCAACGCGATCGATACCACCATGGCCTTGGCCAAGGGGGCTCGCATGTACGGGGCCAAGGTGCTTGAAAACGTCAAGGTGGAAGAGATCCTGGTGGAGGACGGTCAGGCGGTGGGGGTAAAAACAGAGCATGGTTCCATAGTCGCCGAAAATGTGGTGTTAGCTGGGGGACTCTGGTCACGGAATATTGCCGCAAAAATCGGCGTCGATCTGCCGCTATACGCGTGTGAACACTATTATGTGGTTACGGACGACATGGACGAACTGACCAAGCGCCCAGTGCTGCGAGATTTCGACAAGGGCGTCTACTTTAAGGAAGACGCAGGCAAGATGCTGCTAGGCTGGTTCGAACACAATGCCCGCGGCTGCCCCATGGATCGCATCGCCGAGGATTTCAGTTTCGATGAATTCCCCTGCGACATTGAGCATATTGAAGGGTACCTGATGAGCGGTATGGAGACCCTGCCCGCTCTTGAGCAGGCCGGTATACGCCTCTTCTTTAACGGTCCCGAAAGCTTCACTCCCGATAACCTGCATTTGCTGGGACCGACCCCTGAAGTGGATAATTTCTTTGTCGCCTGCGGCCTAAATTCCAAGGGCCTTGGCGCCGGAGGCGGTATCGGAAAACTGATGGCGGACTGGGTTATCGACGGCTACCCATCGGGAGACATCTGGGAGTGCGACGTGCGCCGTCATCACCCGGTGCAGCGTGAGCAAGCCTATATCGAAGCGCGTATTCCGGAGGCTCTGGGTCATACCTACGCCATGCATTGGCCCTTCTATCAGTACAAGACCGCGCGCAATTGTATTCAATCACCACTGCACAAGGTGCTCGAAGAGCAGGGCGCCTGTTTTGGTGAAGTGGCGGGTTACGAGCGCCCCAACTGGTTCGCACAAGGCGGCGCCAAGGCCGAATATCATTACAGCTATAAACGCCAGAACTGGTTTGAATTTTACGCCGAAGAGCACAGGGCGGTGCGCGAGAACGTGGGTATTTACGATATTTCCTCGTTCGGTAAATTCGAGGTTTCCGGGCCGGATGCCGAGAAGGCGCTGCAGTGGATCTGTGCAGGTGATGTTGCGGTGGACCCCGGCAATCTCGTCTATACCCAGTGGCTGAACGAGCGAGGTGGCATAGAGGCAGATTTGACCGTCTGCAGAACCGACGCGAATCGCTTTATGATTACCACGGCGATTGGTTCTTTCAACAAAGACTGGTGGCACTTGAAAAGGCACTTGCAAGGGGATGTGCGACTGCGCGATATCAGCGCCGACTACGCCTGCTTGGCATTGCAAGGGCCAAATGCACGAGCCGTGTTAGAAAAGTTGGCCGAAACCGATGTAAGCGCCAATGATTTCGCTTTTGCTAGCGGGCGATTCGCCAAGGTTGCTGGTGTCGACGTGTGGTTGCAGCGTCTTTCTTATGTGGGTGAATTGGGCTGGGAACTTTTTGTGCCCGGAGGCGTTGCAACTAAAGTCTTTGCTGAACTGCAACAAGCCGGTGCGGCGTTTGGTGTTCGCAACGTTGGCCTGCACGCTGTTAACAGCCTGCGCCTGGAAAAAGGGTTCCGTCACTGGGGCCACGATATTGGTTCCGAGGACAACCTGATGCAGGCGGGACTTAGTTTTGCGGCCAGGCCCGATGCCAGCGACTTCATTGGACGCAATGCATTTCTGCAGGAAAAAGCTGTGGGCTTGCCCGACCGGCGACTGGTGCAGTTCAAACTGGACGATCCGGAGCCCCTGCTCTACCACAATGAAACGATTGTCATGGACGGGCATATTGTGGGTTACCTGACCTCCGGTATGTACGGCCATAGTGTGCGGGCGGCTATTGGAATGGGATATGTCGAAGCACCCGGGTTGACCGCGGACCGCATCAAGGAATCAACGTTTGAAATTGAGATCGCCAAAGAGCGCTTCAGCGCAGAGGCCTCACTAAAGGCATTCTATGACCCCTCGGCAAGTCGCATGAAGATTTAGTCCGGATCGAACAACTTGTCCTGGCGGACAACATCACTTTGTTCCGTATCGACTCCCAATTCCCGAGCGTAACGATGTCCCGCGTAGACGGCAGCGGCGATAATGGCAGGTGCATCGCAATCACCTATTTTGTGCAGTGTAGGGACAGGACTCGGTGTTTCTGAATTCAGCTTCCCGGCGATCTCCTTATAAAGGCCATCGACAGGAGTTCGTGTAGTAACCAACACGACGGCGTCTGCTGCAACCACACGGGTTCGATCGCTATAGACGCAGCTTAAACGTGCATTGGAACCGTCGAATTCGTCCAAGCCATGCGCCGTGATTATTTCTACCCCCAGCTGAATAAGACGTTGTTGGGTTTGATATTGCTCATCAGTCATTACTCCCCATGCCGATACCAGGTTTTCCGGCGTGACGAAACACACTTCAACGCCTTGTGCCACCAATGCCTCAGCCAGAACACTGCCCATGTAATAGTGATCATCGTCAAACACCAATGCCTTGCCCTGCGGCATGCGGCCCATGAAAATGTCATTGGGTGTGAATATCTGTTCGGTGGGCCCCAGGTTCGAACACGGCGTACTGTGGTAACGGCCATAACCATCAGCACGCCATTTCGATCCGGTTGCGACCACAATGTGTTCCGCACCGATGCTCAGCGCCGCTTCTGCATGCAGATGATTGTCCAGAAAAACATCGACGTTGGGCATGGTCTGAATTTGTTGCACTCGATAGTCAACGACGCGTCCCCATTCAGCCAGACCTGGCAATCGACATTCCTGGGCGACACGCAACTCTGTTGAGGCTTCGGCCAGCATAACGTTGTAACCGCGCTGGCCGAGCGCCCGGGTTGCCTCAAGACCCGCCGGGCCGGCCCCGACTACGAGGACCGTGGCGTCGCTGCTCTTGGCTGGATACGTTCCGGATGCCATCCGCGGCGCCATTCCTCACCCATGGTCGGGTTCTGCGTACAACGAATGGGTACGCTCAGGCTATCGCCCGCGTAGCAGATGTTGCATCCGATACATTCTCGAATCTCATCCGTACGGCCTTCGTCGATCTTGCGAGGCAAGAACGGGTCGGCAATGGAAGGACGGGCCGCTCCAATAAAATCCACGATGCCCCGGCGTACCTGCGAGACCATCGTGTCCGGAGACGTAAAACGCCCCACGGTGACGACGGTTTGCTGGTGATGGACTTGACGTAGTGCATCGTTTTTTCCAGGGATCCTTCGCGGACGAAACGTGACACGCCCATTTCGTGTTCGTAGTTGTAAACGTTAACGTCCCAGAGATCGGGCAATTCAGCCAGAATATTGAACATTTCGCGGCGTTCTTCAGAGACTGGCTGCTCGGGCGTGCCGGTGCCATCATCGGCTGACATTCGCACCGCGACCGCACAGGTGTCGCCGATCGCATCCTTGGTGTCCTCAATCAGTTCGCGCACCAGGCGAATGCGATTTTCCACCGATCCACCATATTCATCCGTTCTCTGATTCAGCACGGGGGAAAGAAACTGGGCAAGGAGATAAAAATGCGTGGCATAGACGTAGACGATGTCAAAACCTGCTTCCCGGGCCCGCAATGCCGCCTCCCGATGCCAACGGCGGAGATTTCGAATGTCATGCAAATCCATGGCCCGGGTCTGAAATGGGTGGCCCGCCAGGTTTGGCATGCTGCCGACGCCCGGCGCTACCTCTCTCGTCAACAGGTTCGCGCTGCCAGCGCCGCCGGCCCATAACTCCACCCCGGCCAGGGCACCGAATTCGTGGACCTTCTCGGTCATCAATGCATGAGTCTTGATGTCAGCCTGACTCCACAAACTGGCGTAGGGGTGGGGCAAGTCATCAGAACTGGGGTGAATGGAACAATACTCTGTACACACCACACCCCATCCGCCTTCAGCCTTGATGCCTCGCATTTCTGCCACCATGCGCGGACGCAGAAATCCCATTCCGTTGCAATGGGGTACCTGGTAGAAACGATTGGGTGCCTCCACCGGCCCAATGCGTACCGGTTCAAACAGGACGTCGTAACGTGGATCGCGAGTCATCGCGGATAGTTCTCCAGAATTGATTGAAATAATTTGGCGGATTACGCATAGCGAATTTTGGGGTCGCTCATGCTACCAAATGTAACCCGTTTGTGTGCTCGTGCGTATAGGGAGTATCAACGTGGGTTCCAGAGTCTGCTACCTTACAGGGTGAGGGCCCAATTTCCGCTCATCGTCGGGTTTGTGGCTCTTCAATATTCGAAATATCAGGAAGGATAAATCATGAGAACGTACGATAAATTCTATATCAACGGCAAGTGGGTAGAGCCTATTGGAAAGGGAACGAGCGACGTTATCAATCCTGCTACTGGCGAAATATCAGCCAGTGTGCCCTATGGCAATGCCGAAGATGTTGATGCCGCAGTAAGTGCAGCCAGAAATGCGTTTGATTCCTGGTCCCGAACTTCTGCAGCCGAAAGAGCCGGCTTCTTGAGAAAACTTGCGGCAGAAGCTAAAAACAGAAATGCTGATTTGACCCAGACAATTATTGATGAGCTGGGAATGCCGATTCAAAATGCAGCTACGTTGCAGGTAGATCCTTTAGCCATTATTTGCGAGTCTTTTGCTGATAAGGCTAAGCTTATGGAAGAGAAAAAAGAGGTTGGCAACTCGGTTATCGTTAACGAGCCGATCGGCGTTTGTTCAATGATTAACCCCTGGAATTATCCTATTTGGCAGATGATTGGAAAAGTTGCTCCAGCAATCGCGGCCGGTTGTACCATGGTGGTGAAAGCAGCGAGCCAGACCCCGAGCCACCTGTTTATATTTGCGGAAATGTGTGACGCGGTTGGATTACCGCCTGGTGTATTTAACATGGTGCATGGTAGTGGCAGAGAAATTGGCGCGGCTCTGAGTTCACATCCAGATATTGATTTGGTGACGTTTACAGGATCAACTTCAGCAGGAATACAAGTATCTAATATGGCTGCACCCGATGTAAAAAGGGTCTGTCTCGAATTGGGTGGCAAATCTCCATTTATCATTACAGAAGAAGCGGATTTGGATGCCGCAATAGATTTTGGAATCAATGATGTCATGGTAAATACGGGTCAGACTTGTAATGCGTTGACCAGAATGATTGTTCACGAGTCGAGGTATGATGAGGCGGTCGATCTCGCGAAGTCGAAAGCAGAAGCTTTGGTCGTTGGTGATCCAACCGATCCCAGTGTTTTTGTGGGGCCTATGTCGTCTGCTGGACAAAAACAAACGGTACTTGATTACATTAATCAGGCCGTCTCTGACGGGGCACGTCTGGTTACAGGAGGGACTGATATGCCAGAAGGATTGACCACTGGTAATTATGTTTCACCTACAGTTTTTGCTGATGTTACTAATGACATGACCATAGCCCAAGAAGAAGTCTTCGGACCTGTTTTGGTGATGATCAAGTACTCTGAAATTGATCAGGCGATTGAAATCGCAAACGATACTCCCTACGGGCTGGCCTCAGCAGTGTGGGCAGGAGACAAGGACAAAGCGACATCTATAGCCAGAAGAATTCGGGCGGGGCAATGTGCCATTAATGGCGCCGAACCGAATCATGAAGCACCTTTCGGTGGATACAAAGAATCCGGAAATGGCAGAGAATTTGGTGTTGAAGGATTGCACGAGTACTGTGAGCTGAAAGCGATGCAATACTGATCTTGATATGCATTATCGAGAGGCCCTGAATGACGCCGCAGTCCGCCCACTCTGGCACGACCCTGACGTCATGCCTGAGCCGCTGGCGCCATTAACGTCGGCAGAAAAGTGTGAATTGCTCATTGTAGGGGGCGGCTTCACCGGTCTTTGGGCTGCAATGCAGGCAAAAGAACGCAAGCCCGATGCGGATATCATTCTTATCGAACAAACTTTTGTTGGCGATGGTGCATCCGGGCGTTGTGGCGGTTTTTTGTCTTCGACGTTGGCCCATTCCAAGACTAACACTGAACATCGGTTCGCGGGTGAGGCCGAGCGTCTGGAGGAATTGGGCATCAAGAATATGCGAGAGTTTCTCGACACTCTCGAGCGCTACAAAATCGATGCTCGCTACGAGAAAACAGGCGAAATGTTCGTCGCTCTGGACCCCAGGTCAGCGAAGAGAATGGAAGCAGAGTACGAGGCAGCGAAAGCCAAAGGTGAGGATGTCGTTTGGTTCGATAAGGATGCTGTGCGTGAACAGGTGAACTCACCGACGTTTTTTGCTGGTTTGTGGGAACGTGGTGGTCAGGACGGTGTAATTGATCCCGCTCGTCTGTGTTGGGGTTTGAAAGACGTGCTTGTCAGCCAGCTTGGGGTTCGGATTTTTGAGAATACAAAACTGCTTGGCGTGGAGCCGGTTGGCAAAGACGCTATGCGAGCCACTTGTGAAGGCGGTGTTATTGACAGCGACAAGGTTTTGTTGGCGACGAATGCATACACAAGCAAAATTGGCAGAATTCGCCGTTCGGTTATTCCCGTTTGGGACTATCAAATTGCAACCGAGCCACTGACTGACGAGCAGTTGGGCCGAATTGGCTGGGGTAAAACATCACGCCACGCCCTGGCTGATTACGTCAACATGTTCCATTATTTCCGTCTGACAAAAGATAATCGCATTACCTGGGGTGGGGGCGGTGCGGTTCGTTATTATTTTAACAACGGTATCGACAGTAAATATATGGATGCCACTGCCCGTTATGAACAGTTGGCGAAAGAGTTTTTTGAGATGTTTCCGCAGTTGGATGATGTGAAATTTTCTAACCAGTGGGGAGGAATCATTGCGACGTCTACTCGCTTCTGCATGGTGCCGGGTGTGGCATATGATGGTCGTTTAGCCTGGTCGGTGGGTTACACAGGTCATGGCGTTGGCGCCTCGCGATTTGGTGCTCGTATCGGTATTGAGTTGTTGGGCTTCGAGCCAACTGATGTGATTAAAATGCAGTTTGTAACCAGGAGGTCCCTGCCCTGGGCCCCGGAGCCCTTCCGTTAGTTTCGTGTAAAGTTCACTCAAAATGCGCTCATAAAAGCCGACAAAAATGACGGTAAGCGTGGCTTGTGGCTCAAGTTTCTGGATATGTTGGGCTTGGGCTTTACCTGCTAATTCCAAGTAGCCTCGGCCTTCGCGACTTTGGGTTCGACCCGGCTGGCGATAACCACCAGAGTAACGGTAAGCACGCCTGCAGTGGCTGTCATCCAATGTACGCAGCGGATCAGGAAGTCGAAGAATCCTTCGATGCCGTAGGTCTCCGTGTAGTACTCCGGGTCGGTCTGCGTCAGTCCACCGTACTTTCTTTTGCTCCTGTTTCATGTGGCTTCTGCCAGAACCGACCGCCGTGTGTGCATATAGATGAAAATCCCCATGTACAAGAACATGGCGACAATGGCCATACTACCGCTGACCATAAACACCGTGCCGTAACCGAGGCCGGCGCCCAGTATCGAAGCAGAGATATTGGGGCCAATAAATTGTCCAAAACCCTGGACGCTGGGCAGCAGGGCGACCAGGGACCCTCCTCGGTCCATGTGCGCCAACATCGCCGATTGGTAAACATCGATAAATGTCCACAAGGTCATGAAGGCAAACAGGCTCACCAGGATGTTGATATTGGTAATCCCACGACTGAGCATCATGACAATCGCTGCCATAGCCAACAGGGATACGAACAGGGGCTTGAACAAACCAAAGCGAGTACAGAGATATGCGATCACGCAACCGACAATGGCAAATATGGACGACCATGTCAGTACCGGGCCAACCCAGTCTTTGGCGATACCATCCGCGTGTGCCGCCAGTTCAACATAGGTGTAGTAACCGCCGATATTGATGTAGGTGAAGCATACAGCGATCAGGCAAATCACCGGCAGGATCTTAGGCACATGCCAATTCTCCAGATGATCTTCGCCCTTTTCCTGTAGTTCCAGTTCTTCGGCATTGAGCGGTCGGGCCGGTATCCAGCGAATAAACAATGCACAAACAGTAGTCAAACCAACAAAAAACAGGTAAATCTCGTTCATCGACATCTTGGGTAATATATGCAACTCAAGGGCCGTGGAAAAAGCGAAACCAAGCATCAGCATATTGAATGCGCGTACCGGTTTTGTAGTGCCTCCCAATGTAACAACAGCAACCGCCGTGAAAATACCGCTACCGATTCCAGCAGCAACGCGCAGCCACAGTACTTGCTCATAGTCTATAAATGCGATGCACATGGCGTTGGCACTGACGGATAAAAATACGCCTGCCCAAACCAGGTATTGCCGGTTAACATGGGTGACCAATACTGCAGACAGGATGGCACCAATCGACAAGCCGCCCAGGTCAGCCCCCCAGACTCTTCCTACCTGCTCCGCCGTGTAACCCAGGTGCGCCACCAGCGCGGTACTGAGTACAGGAACACTAACCATTACAGAGTAGCCAACCAATGCCATAAACAGAGCAATAGAAATAGAACGCCAGCCATCGAATACAGTGGAACTGTTGCCGGCAGCACTAGTGTCGTTGGTCATAAATTTCCTTCCAGTTCGCCGACTGCGCGGTGCGCTTGCACGACGGCCGAGTTAACGTTCGCCGACGCGCCAGCGTCGGAGTTTGCTATGGCAATTCGACCACGAGGTTTACGGGCTCGAACGTGTGGATAGCGCTCATCGTTCCTGTCGTCGTAGGTTTGATCTTCAATTCCGTTGTAGCCATACGAGTAGCCGTGTGCCCATCGATTAGCCGTGATGCCCGCGATGTCCCGGGCCGGGTCGAAACCGCCATCCTCGAGAATATCGGCGAGTTGCTGACGAATATTGCGTTCTATGGTCTCGAATGAGGTTGCCAGCAACTCATGCCTGCCCAGCCGATACTGTTCACGCTCGCTCAAGCCCTCGCCTGATTGACGTGCAAATCGCTCCATGTGCACCGTTATCGCGTCGCCTGGGCCTTCGGCAAATTGGTAGTCGCCGAGACTTACCGGGAAGTCTATTATCGCATTTACATGGTAGCTACCCGGTGCAACGACACCGCCAATTCCAAGCTTCTTCCAGGCGTGCCAATTGCGCAGGGCCACCGTCGAATACAGTATTGGTGTCTTGACCTGCCACGCCAGCGCCTCGCGCTGCGAGGCCGGTAATTCGGGGCAAATCGCCGGAATTATCGCGTTGTAACACGCGAGGATGCAGTGCCTGGCTTGCACGCGAACGGAACGGCCGTCCTGTACATAGCTTACGTTGACCTGATTTGCCGCCTCGGGTCCACCGTCATTTTCGACGTATACCACGGTGCTGTTGAGGCGCAGGCGTACTGCCGCGTCCGGTCTATCAAGTTGGTCGTAATCAAAACGCGATGTAACGATATCTTCCATCGTAGAACCGGGCGCGATGCCCGGAATCATGGACCGTACTAACAGGCGTGCGATAGATGCGTTACCGTCCGGGAAATGATGAATATACGGATCATCTTCATCGTCGGGAATGCCGATCGCATTCCTGCCAGGCAGACCGATGTAAAAAAGCGAGTCTCCAGCGGTCGCAGTTTCGATGCCAACGCCAGAGTCGGTTGCAAGATCTTGCATCGCGGCAAATACCTCAGGTTCTTTAATGTCGAGATGCTTGCTCAGAAAATCGCGATAGCTGATGCTGTACAGGTAATCCTCTTTCTCCGCCTGCGGAATATCCGGCAATCGATCTTCAGTGGTTGAGAGCAATCGCACCATCTCCGCACGTGCTGCGGCGGACATCGGCATTTGCTCTGCAGCTTCAGCTGCGGACAGTCTAGAGGGAGCGACCGGCAGGTAACTCCCGAGCGACCCAAGGTCATAGCGTACGAGGCGATTCGATCCCCAATCGTTGCTATTGAAGAAGACTCCCGCGCCCAATCCATTTCTCTTATAAAACTCCTGGTCATAAGCCGAATCGAATCGCGACAGGTCAACGCCAAGATCGCGCAACAGCATTTTCGTCGGCTTGTTGTAGCCGGACGGGTTTTCCAGCGTCTGACTGCCGCCGTAACCAATCAGCGTACGTCCGTCGACATCGAACTCATTGCGCCTGGCGTGACCACCGAAATCGTCATGATTGTCCAGAATCAAGATACGGGCATCCGGTTTGGACTTGCGATAAAAATGAGCGGCGGCGAGACCGCTGATTCCTGCTCCCACAACCACCAGATCGTAGTTCCCTGTATCGGGCTCTGAAAATGGACCCCAATCAGCCCGATTCTCGAAGGCCAGCTGATGGGCAACGTCAAACGAACCAGGGTGATTGCCCCGCATTCCGGCCAGAGCAGGTGGATAGATGCCAGCTCTCTCCAACGCGAGCACATCGTCGGCAAAGGCCTGCCCCGGCACAAACGTCGCTGCCGCAATCGCACCAAATCCATGCAGAATGTCACGGCGCGAAATGCGCCTGTCCATTCCAAGATTGCGGTCGTCAGAGTTCATGGGTCCAGGGATGGTACTGGTAACTTAGTCCTTAAATCGAATGGACCCGTAGCCGATCGCGATCCCGTGCTTGGTATCATTCTGGTGGCACCGTTTCATATTGTTCGAGATCGTCGGTAATTTCGTGCCAGGCTGCCTTTGACCCGACAAAAATGTGGTAGCCCGGGGGGAGGGGCGGATCGCCTTCGATAGTACTCATACTCAGGTATAGAGACTCTGGCTCCTGGTCCAACGCGACCAGGATGTTGGATCCACATTCCGCACAAAAGACCCGCTTATGTGAATCCGACGAAGCATAAGCCTTGGTATCGTTTTCGCCCGAAACGTACCGAAAATGATCACGTGCCACGCCAGCGAATGTAGCGTAAGCAGCGCCGTGTAGTCGCCGGCATTGTGAACAGTGGCAATGGCTAAAGTCGTTGATTTCACCGTCAACCGTGAATCGAACGCGTCCGCATTCGCAGTGTCCTCTAATCATACCTTCGCCCCCGTAGTTAATTCTTCGTTCCGCTCTTCAAGCAGTTCGTCGCGCCACTCGCTGATATTCATTTCGATGGCCGCGAATCCGGCAATCCAGACGAAAGTGTCCCAAGTGTATAACCAGTGCGATAGTGATGCCCAATAAACAGCCAGTGCAGAAAGAACGAGATAGAAAAAAACACTCAGCTTGTTGGCAACCGAAATCAGCGTTCCGCCGGTTATTCCGTGCTCCTGAAGGCGGATGACAACCTCCATTGATATTATTATTAACAACCAGGTTAAAACCTCCACAAGATCGGCCCAAGCCAGGCCTCTCTCCAAATTCAGGCCCGCCCTGGTGCTGACCACCGGATCGTTCCCAACCCGGTAGAATTCAGATTCGTCCGAAAGGCTGCTGCAGGTTTGTTCTGTAACGTCCGTGTATTTCAGGTTGTAGACGTAGGAAACTTCGTCGTTGGCCATGCCGCAAAGACTCGACACGTTCTCCACAATGACTGTGGGCCTATACTCAATGACAGTGACGGTGAACGCATACACCGTGTGCAAAATCATCACGAAGCAAACCAGGCGCAAGCCGTGCACGGTATTCCTGGCCCAGCCTTTCCAGTCCTGATCCTCGACAACGTAGGTTTCAATTTCGAACAAGACAAGCAAAATGAACCACGCGGATTCATCGATACTCGTCGCAAACTCTCTGGTCCAGTCAAGAAGGGTCGAGCCGGCATTGAGTGTGTGGACCGCGCGATTCCAGTCCTCGGAAATGTAGAAACCCCAATTGATGATCAACAGGCTGTAGACAATCCACTTGACCGCTTGTTGAATCTTGTGCTGGTTGGTTTCGGAGATGGATGTTATGCGCGGCAGCATCGTTGAATCATACTGATGCGCGGTGAGCAGGGTAATCCATGCCTACACGCATGGACGCGCCCGTGCGGCCAACAGCCTCAACGCAGGAAGCCGCTATTTTTGGTTTAATTCTCGATACAAATCAGCATCCGAAAACCCCGCAACTGTTTTGCCACGACGTAAGAGCGCGTCAGCCTCAAGGACCTTACCAGCCGCAGGAACGTGAAGTTGCCGATCATTGCCGGGACCGGAAGTTAAATATCCGATCAGCTTATGATCATATACACCTTGCGCACGGTTTCCACGACTTCTGCGGTACCTTTCCAGCCGCGAGGGAAGATCCAACTATCGCCGGCCTTGATCTCGGTCACCTGCCCGGACTCTGACGTTAGAATCCAGTGCCCTTTGAGCAAGTGACAAAACTCTGTGATCTCAAGATCCAGCTGTAACTTCCCGGGTTCACACTCCCAGGTCCCCGCTGCCAGGTTTCCTTCTTCAAAAAAACCGCTGTCGGTCTGTCGCGGCAAATCACCGATTGGCGCGCCAAATGACTCCACTTCGACCAGGTCAGTGAGCCTCGCACACTGATGTTGACTGCTGATTTCAGGCATTAATTCTCTCCTTGTTGTAAGTACCCGGGTAGCCGCTCGATTTCACAATCATATAGGCACCCAGCATTATCAGGAATATCGGGTAAAACGGGACAAACGGGAAGTACGGCATAAAGGTATCAATGGATTCGATAATCTTGAAGCCAAACAAATATTCGTAGACTTGTGGGCTCCAGGACGAACCAAGACCACTGCCTGTCAAGCCGATTACCAGCGCCACAAAACCAGACACCATCAGTAGCATATGACGCATACCACCGGTATTCGATTGTTGCGCTATCGATTGTCGCCAGCGTTTCTTGCTCCACGCATACATACGCAAAGCCCAGGCCAGGAAACCGCCCCAGTAGTAGACGTAATCGATAAGAACGGCCGGTTCCTGATAGTAGAAAATATAGAACCAATATACGCTCCAGGCATATATCCACAGCCAATAAATGCCGTTCGTATGCAAGAGCTTCCACTGCCTGGAAGTCATGCGACTACGGCCGAATTTGAATGACGTCAGCACCATCGCAATCAGGAATGTATAACCCAGCACTCCCTCAACGACATCGCTGAGCACATAAACATCGTTGACATAGTACTCAGTATGTATCCCTACTAACCACAAGATGAAAAACAGCTGCCAGGCCATCGCTGCGGCGAAACAAAGACCTATAATTCTTCGATTACGTAATAGCCAGCGACTGAACGATCCCGGAAAGAGAATCTGCAAAGAGGAAGCAGCAAAAGCCAGATACAATAATGGCACCGCGCAGCGTACAGAGAGCTGAATCATCGAAGAGACTGCTTCGGCACTGGACAGATCAACCCGGATCATGCCTAGCACCATGACCAGGGATACAGGCACCGTTATTAGCCAGAACAGATTCCAACTATTGATTATTTTGTTTTTAGTTAAGTGGTTTGAACTGGCACTCATAGACTCGGTAGTCGCTTGATAGTCTAAAAACTGCTTGCAGCGTTTTTTTGATCGCTCGTAAATCTCTTTTCTGCAGTTCGATACTACAGCTTGCCACAGTTGTCATCTGCCTGTCGTATGGGCGCGGAATTGACGGGATTAATCGTTGTTCGCATAGCCAATCGAGAGCATTGCTTCCCGTACTTCTTCGAGCGCGACCGGATCTTCGATAGTGGCGGGAGCACGATACTCCTCGCAGTTCGCGATTTTTCGCATGGTGCCACGCAAAATCTTTCCGGATCGCGTCTTGGGAAGACGGCCGACAACAGCGGCCTTTTTGAATACGGCAACCGGCCCTATTCTTTCGCGAACCATGCTGATTACGTCGGCAACGATTTCCTCCGGGTCCTTGTCAACACCGGCCTTCAGAACAAGCAAACCAACCGGTAGCTGGCCCTTAAGATCGTCGGCGACGCCCACAACTGCACACTCGGCAACAGCGGGGTGTGCAGCCAGCACTTCTTCGATAGCACCGGTTGACAAGCGATGACCGGCAACGTTGATGACATCATCGGTTCGCGACATCACATAGACGTAGCCATCGTCGTCAATGTAGCCCGCATCTCCCGTTTCGTAGTAACCGGGAAACCTGTCCAGGTAGGACTTCGCAAAGCGCTCCGGCGCTTGCCACAATCCTGGCAGGGTACCGGGCGGTAACGGCAGCTTGCAGGCAATGGCGCCGGTTTTCCCCGGCGCCACCGTTGCCCCGTGTCTATCAAGTACCCGAACATCCCAGCCCGGTGTTGCGCGGGCTGCAGATCCTGGTTTGACAGGCAGGGATTCAATGCCGAGGCAGTTAGAAGCAATTGCCCAGCCGGTTTCCGTCTGCCACCAGTGATCTATCACCGGCACCTTGAGCATTTGTTCAGCCCAGTGCAGCGTGGCAGGGTCGCAGCGCTCCCCGGCGAGAAATAGCGAGCGCAGTCGCGACAGATCGTATTTCTTGATGAACGACCCGTCGGGGTCCTGTTGTTTGATTGCTCGAAACGCCGTTGGTGCAGTGAACATGCAGGCAACATGATGATCGGAAACAACCCGCCAAAACGCACCGGCGTCCGGTGTGCCGACCGGCTTGCCTTCGAACAATACCGTCGTGTTGCCGTGCAGGAGCGGCGCGTAAACGATATACGAGTGCCCGACGATCCAGCCGATGTCCGATGCCGCCCAGTACACTTCGCCAGGTTCTACACCGTATATGTTTTTCATTGTCCAGTGGAGCGCTACCGCGTGCCCTCCATTGTCGCGGACGATACCTTTGGGTTCACCTGTCGTACCAGAGGTGTACAGAATATAAAGAGGATCGATAGCGTCAACCATCACGCAATCGTGCGCCGTGGCGCTCGCCATCGCATCGTTCCAGTCGAGGTCTCTACCCGAAACAAGGTCTGCTTTTTCCTGGGGGCGCTGCAGAATTATGCAGACTGCCGGTTTGTGTGACGACAGTTCTATCGCCTGATCCAACAGCGGTTTGTAGGAAACGATTCGGTTGGGTTCAATGCCGCAGGACGCCGAAACAATCGCCTTGGGCCCCGCGTCGTCGATTCGCGTAGCGAGTTCGTTGGCGGCGAAACCACCAAACACAACAGAATGAACAGCCCCGATTCGCGCACACGCCAGCATGGCAACGATTGCCTCAGGGATCATCGGCATATAGATGATAACGCGGTCACCCTTACGAATACCGTTGGCGGCCAGGACACCGGCAAACAACGCAGTTTCGTCGCGCAATTCACGATAACTGAGTGTCCGGCGGACACCCGCCAGCGGGCTGTCGTAAATAATCGCAGCTTGCTCTGCACGTCCGGCTTCGACATGCCTGTCCAGCGCGTTGTAGCAGGTATTCAATCGCCCGCCCGTAAACCAACGGCAGACGGGTGCGCTTGAGTCGTCGAGAACACGGTGCCAGTTCGTATCCCAGTCAATCGCGGCCGCCGCCTCCGCCCAGAAATCTTGCGGATCATCAAGGGATCTTCTATAGACAGTGTCGTATTTGTTCACGATTTGCTCACGCGTTTCCGGGCTCGCATCGCTCCTTACTCTATTGCGCCGACGCAACCTGAACATATAGAGTAGTCGCCCGAACTTAAAGAGTGGTGACAGGAACGATGGGCCGAGCCTCTGAATCAAGGGCGACTTTGAACGAAGCCATTGAGTTAATCAATGCCGGTGAGCCAGGCAAGGCTCTCAGCGGACCCCAGGGCACGCTGTTCGCCTCCCGATTAGTCAGCCAAAGCAAGTCCATGGATATCGAAACACCACTGCGTGATGAACAAAGGCACCGAGGACCGCATCACCTTCATCTTCGATTACATCCCTCCGGATCGCTGCAGCGTGACAACCAATGAAAACTTTCAGAGACGCGGTCCGCCAGCAGAACTTTGTGTTGACAGCAGAATGCTTGTTGAAGCCGGATACAAACGCAGAGGCCATTCGGCTTCAGGCCGAACTGTTACGAGACTGTGTCGATGGCGTCGTACTGACAGATAACCAATTTGGCGCTTTGCACATGTCAACAGTGGCGGCTGCCCGCTTGATGATCGACAACGAAATGGATCCGATCGTCCAGCTCAGTTGCCGCAACCGCAATCGGGTCGCTTTGCTGGGGGATTTGCTTGGCGCGGCTGCGCTCGGTGTAACCAGCCTGATGCTGGTACGCGGGGGTCCGCTGCCGAATAAAATTGCACCACGTCCGAAGGCCGTATTCGATATAGATACGATTGAGTTGATTGCGGCCGCGGTGTCCATAAAATCGGATGAGCAGCTGCGCTCGATTCCCGACCTGTACATTGGTGCTGCTGTCACGCCGCACAGTCCGGACGACGATTGGGTGCCGCGGAAACTGACCGAAATGGCAGACGCGGGGGCCCAGTTCATGCTGACCCAAACGAGCATGAATATCGATCTGCTGCGCGGATACATGAAACGCCTGGTCGCAGCCAAACTGACCCGGCGAATGACATTCATCATAAGCACAGCCATTCTGACCTCTGCCGACGACGCGAGATGGCTGCGCGACAATCGTTCGAGAGTCAGGATTCCTGACTCGCTCGTGCAAAGACTTGAAAGGGCGAAGGATCCGCGGGCGGAAGGGCTCGCCATTTGTGCCGAGCAACTAACACAACTGGCGAGGATTCCTGGCGTATCCGGGGCCAATATCATCGCAACGACAGACCTCACCATGATTCCAGAGGTTATTGACGCTGCCGATCTCGGCGAGCGCTAGAAACGCGCGGGCGGCGTCGCTGACTTATGTTCCGGGACATAAAATGGCGTACTGGA
>PVMK01128224.1_pt1 | contig 35802 bp, 40 predicted proteins | sample 1853481 | NCBI WGS metagenome assembly PVMK01 (sample SAMN08533507, study PRJNA380276) | Marine sediment metagenome, whole genome shotgun sequencing project. | reverse complement strand
CCCATGGCGAGGTGTTCATGGTCGGCGCGATTGTTGGCTTCTATACGGCGAACGCACTCTTCGACGCTGGCTTCTGGGAGTCGAACTTCATAGTTTCGATTCTCTTGGTGCTCATCGTGGCGATGGCCAGTTCCACGTTCACCGCAGTCCTCATCGAGAAGATCGCGTATCGTCCTCTGCGTAACTCGCCAAGACTGATTCCACTCATCACGTCCATCGGTATTTCGTTCTTCATCCAAAATGCCGTTTCGCTGCTCGTCGGGCCAGCTGTCAAGACCTATCCGGCGGTACCCACATGGTTGAGTGATCCGATCAACGTGTTCGGCTTCAAGATTCCTGGGACTGTGATGCTCGTGCTCGTGCTTGCCATGACTTCAATGATCGGTCTGTGGCTGTTCGTTGAGAGATCAGCGACAGGAAGAGCAATGCGGGCGGTTGCAGAAGACAGGGAGATCGCCGCGTTGATGGGTATCAACGTGGACAAGGTCATCGTCACAACCTTCGCCGTGGGTGGGGCGATGGCTGGCGTAGCGGCGCTTCTGTGGGCGCTCATGTTCCGAGGCGTGTCCTTTATCATGGGGTTTCTTCCCGGCATCAAGGCATTCACGGCCGCTGTACTCGGCGGCATCGGGAACATCGTCGGAGCGATGGTCGGCGGTATCCTCCTTGGCCTCTTCGAAGGACTCGGTCCGAACATCGTGCTTCGCGGGTTGTCCTGGCAGATCCCGGTGGCACTCGCCATTGTTCTGCTCGTTGGGGGAATCGCGGCAATCATCGGAGGCCGCACGGCCAAACGGAGAGGTGTGGTGGTTCTGGGTGCGGCGGCGGTCTTGATGTCCTTTGCTGGTTTCGCCGGTTTCACGATCGTGATTCCGGGACTCAGTCAGTTGAAGGATGTGGTGGCGTTCACGGCGCTGATATTGGTGTTGATATTCAAGCCTGCTGGCTTGTTCGGTGAGCGATTGGCAAAGGAGGATCGGGCCTGATGACTGACGTACTCGATCGCCGCGAGCTGCTAGGCACGCCGACGCCCAATCCGGTGGATTGGGCGAGGGTTCAGAAGTGGGGGGCCCTTGGCGGTCTGACGATGTCGTTCATTGCCGCGATCGGGATGGTCACGGCTCTCGATCGGCGTCTCATCATCTCCCCGTGGCTGAGCCTCGGATTCCTCACATTGGTGTGGGTGCCGGTCGTGTACGGCGCTATTGGTGCAACCGAGGACGTGGCGGATGGCTCCCCTCCGCCGGTCAAGGGCGAGCGGGACCTCATCGCCGGGCTTGTGACCGGGCTCCTCTCTGGACTGTTCTTCGCGTTCTTTATCGTCTTGATCGATGCGTTCGACTTCACCGAGATTTTCAGGAATCTGGGACCGCGGCTCGTGGAGCTGCTCACGTTCGGACGCGGCATCGGTGTCGCCGCAATGCTGTGGATCATCGGATCAGGTCTCCTTGGCCTCGTCGGCGGAGCTCTCAAGGTGGTACCTCGCAGAGTGCGCAGTGCGTTGGGTGCGGCAGTTGTTGGTGTTCTCGGATTTGCGTTGCTCGAGATTATCGTCACCGACATCACCCAGGGTCTGCATATTGAGTTCGTCTCCGATTGGATCTATGCCCTCAACGGTGGTCTCACCGCACTGTCAGCCGGTGTTGTGGCGCTGATAGCTGGGACGCTCGGTTGGCGGTCGGACGAGAGAACCTTGGCCGAACGGAGGCTCGAGCGGATGAGCCTTGAGCCGAAAGTGCTCTTCCGCAGGAACGTGATCGCTGGAAGTGTCACCGTTCTCGCCGTCATCTTTCTTCCGATGATTCTTGGAGGACTCACAAACGAGCTGCTTGCCAACGTCGGGCTTTTCGTCCTCATGGGGCTTGGTCTGAACATCGTGGTCGGGTCCGCAGGACTGCTTGACCTTGGCTATGTCGCCTTCTTCGCTGTTGGGGCCTATACAACTGCGGTTCTGACCTCGCCGCTGTCTCCATGGTGGACACCTGAATTCACGTTGAACTTTCTGTCATGGGAGGGTTGGCTGATCATGGCGATCGTGTTGGTGATGGCCGCGATCGCCGGCATCGTCGTAGGCACGCCAGTCATCAGACTCAGGGGCGACTACCTGGCAATCGTCACACTTGGATTCGGAGAGATCATTCGAATCCTGTTCCTCTCCGACTGGCTCTCACCCGTGTTCGGCGGTGCCCAGGGCATTACGAACGTCCCATCTGCGGCGCTTGGCCCCGTGGTCATCAGGGGAACCAGTTCCCAAGCGATGTTCTATGTTGTTTCGGTGTTCGTAGGTATTGGAATCTATGTGGCATGGAGACTTCAGAAGTCGCGGACGGGGCGAGCTTGGACGGCGCTTCGAGAGGACGAGGATGTAGCAGAGGCCATGGGGGTCAACACCACTTCGGCCAAGCTCACGGCTTTTGTCATCGGCGCAATCTTCGCGGCATTCGCAGGCATGATCTTTGCCGTCAAGGTCGGTGCGATCTTTCCGAGCTCGTTCAAGCTGCTCGTGTCAATCATCATCCTCGTGGTCGTGATCGTCGGAGGCATGGGTTCGATTCCTGGCGTGATCATCGGGGCTGTTGTTCTGATCGGAGTTCTGGGAGGACCGACCCAACCCGGTTTGTTGCAGGAGTTCGGCGAGTTCAAGCTCCTCATGTATGGAGCGTTGCTTGTTGTGATGATGCTCAAACGCCCCGAAGGACTGTGGCCATCGCTGCGTCGCCAGCGCGAGCTCCATCATGAGGAGATGAGCCAGGATGCATGGCTAAGGACCGAGGTCGAGCACGATGAGGAGGGTGAGCGCTGATGGCCGTCCTCGAGATCAGTAACCTCAAGAAGGGGTTTGGTGGCGTTCAGGCGCTTGACGGTGTCGAGTTCCATGTCGACAAGGGCGAGATCGTGTCTGTCATCGGTCCGAACGGTGCAGGGAAGACATCGTTCTTCAATGTCATCACAGGGTACTTTGCCCCCGATGAGGGCCACATCCTCTTCAATGGTGTCAACATCGCGGGGCACCAACCCCATGAGATAACGGAGCTCGGCATTGCTCGGACCTTCCAGAACGTTCGACTCTTTCCGAACATGACGGTTCTCGAGAACGTAATGGTCGCGCAACACTGCAGAACAACGACGGGCATCTTTGGCACCTTGCTCAATACGCCCTCGTATCGGCGCGAAGAGAAGGAGATCGAAGAACGAGCCAAGGAGGTTCTGTCCTTCTTCGGTCAGAGGCTCAAAGGCTACCGGTGGGACCAGCCAGCTTTCGTGCTCTCCTATGCGAACAGACGCAGACTCGAGATAGCTCGGGCAATGGCAACCATGCCGGAGCTGATACTTCTTGATGAACCGACGGCAGGAATGAATCCCAAGGAGACCGCTGAGCTCACGGACCTCATACGTCAGTTGCGCGATGACAAGGGATACACGGTTGTGCTGATCGAACACGAGATGCGCGTGGTGCGCGATGTCTCCGATCGCGTCGTTGTGCTCGACCACGGTGTCAAGATCGCCGAAGGCGACTACGAGACCGTTTCCCAGGACGCTGACGTCATCGAGGCCTATCTCGGTCGTCCAGCGGAGCCCAAGAGTGAGTAGCGGTACCCCGGTCCTCGAGTTCCGCGGAGTGAATATCCACTACGGGCCGGTCCACGTGCTCAAGGACATGGACCTCTCTATTCACTCGGGCGAGTTGGTCTGTCTGCTTGGAGGCAATGCCTCAGGAAAGACGACCACACTCAAGACGATCCTTGGAATGGTGCAGCCGTCTTCAGGAGATGTGCTCATCGATGGGGACGTCGTTACCGGTGATACAACCGCCCAGATCGTGTCAAGGGGTGTCACGATGGTCCCGGAGAACAGACGGCTGTTCAAACGGATGACCGTCCGCGAAAATCTCGAGATCGGTGCGTATCTGCGCACGGACAGGGACACGCTCGATGCTGACATGGATCACATCTTCGAGATGTTCCCGAGAGTCAAGGAACGGCTCAGCCAGAAGGCCGGCACGCTCTCTGGGGGTGAGCAGCAGATGGTTGCAGTCGGTAGGGCGCTGATGGCCAAGCCGAAGGTGCTGCTCATGGATGAGCCGTCGATGGGGCTCGCCCCCGTGCTCGTCCAGCAGAACTTCGACATTATCGAGCGGATCAACAACGAAGGTGTCACCGTGTTCATGGTCGAACAGAACGCGAACATGGCTCTCTCGATCGCCGACAGGGGCTATGTGCTGCTCACAGGGAGCATCGTTCTCGACGATACGGCTCCCAACCTTCTCGCAAATGAAGATCTCCGCAAGGCGTACCTCGGCGAGGTCGAGTAGCCCGAGCCTGGAGGCTGGATGAGCCACGACACGGCAGACGTTGTCATCATCGGCGGGGGGATCATCGGGATGTCGCTCGCGTATCAGATCGCACGACGCTCAAAGCTGTCCATCGTCGTTCTTGACAAGGGTGTCGGCCTCGGTGAAGGCTCAACAGGAAGTTCGTCTGCCATCACTCGCCAGCGATACTCCATGGCAGAGAGCGTGCGTATTGCCAGGGATGGCAACACGGTGTGGAAGAACTGGTCAGACTACACGGGACTCGACGCACCTATCGGGAAGCTGCACGACATCGGCGTGCTGTGGATGATGGATGATGACGCTGAGGCAGTGCGCGCCGATGCAGCGAGGCTGCAGGCCGAGCGGGTTGATGCCATCGCTATCACGGCTTCGGAATTGCACGAGCTCTTCCCAGGCGTTTCGGCGTGCATGGAGCCCTTCGATCTTTCAGGTGTAACCGAACATGTATGCAGAGATGGTGAACTCTTCCTGCTTGAGCGAGATACGGGATTTTTTGATGCGACCGGTGCGTTGGCCGACGTTGCGACTGCGGCGCGGGCCGCTGCCGTCGAGGTTCGCATGCGTTCCGAGGTTGTAGATATCCAAGCATCTGGCGGTCGGGTCAGGGGAGTGCAACTCTCTGATGGCTCGCAGATCAGCGCGGGGCTGGTTGTGAATGCTGCTGGACCGTGGTGCAATGCCATCAACGAAATGGTTGGCCTTGAGATCCCGTGGTCCCTTGTCCCGACGCGGGTGCAGGTCGGCTATCGGAGCCTCCCTGCGTCTGTGCCGGGTCCCATTCCCGTGATTGGCGACGCCCCCGGTGGCATCTATTTCCGTCCTGAGGCTGGCGGGGGACAGATCATCTACGGTTCGGTCCTCGAAGAGGACGAGTTGGAGGAGGCCGACCCGAGCAGCTTCCGCGACACCGCTGATCGCGCCTTCATCGATACCAAGGTGTACTCCCTCCATCACCGTCTTCCCGACCTGCCATACACGGGAAGACCTGATGGCATGGCCGGTCTCTACACCGTCAATCGTCAGGACGTTCTCCCAGTAGTTGGCCCGACGGCGATCGACGGGTATGCCGTCGTGAACGGATTCTCAGGCCACGGCTTCAAGGAGTCCCAGATGATCGGGTCGATGATGGCGCAGTGGATCACGGGCGAACGTGCGACGTTCGACACGGATGTGCCCATGAGCTTCTTCTCAATCGATCGCGATCCGATCGAGATAGAGGACCACACCGTCCTCGCCTGAGCTGAACCGTCAGACGACCGTGCCGATGCCCATCTGCTTGGCGCTGTCGAGCGCAGCAACGGCAGCCGCTACGTCTTGGGTCGCGATTCCAACGGATTTGAATAGCGTGCGGCCGTGGAGCGGTGGCTCCGCCGCAATCAACAGTGTGCTGATGTCCATGTCAGCGACACGGTTGGCTTGGATGAGATCGCCAGCCTCGGCCGCTGCGGCGTCGTGATCGTCGACGACCACGAACGCGTCTCTGACGAACTCGCAAGGAATCTCGGCCATGGACGGGAGGTACGACCCGACTGCGTTGATGTGAACGGTGCGGGCGAGATCCGGTTCTTCGAACAGTGGATTGGTCGACGGAGTTGCCGTCGTCACGATATCCGCGTCGTGGACAGCCTCTTGTGGCGTTCGTGCTACCTGTCCGCCGCACTCGGTCGCGAGGCGCTCCGCCTTCGATGCGTCGCGGCTCCACACGACGAGTCTCGTAATGTCTCTCACTTCACGAATTGCCAGGATCTGGTCTCTCGCCATGGCTCCCGCGCCGATCATCGCCATCGTCGATACGTCATCGGCAGCGAGGATGCTTGTTACGAGTCCAGCCACCGCTGCGGTGCGGATCGCCGTGATCGTCGGTCCGTCGACAACCCCGACCACCGATCCGGAACCGTCAAACACCGTCACGATTCCCGATGGCGAACCAGGAACCGTCGAGACCACCTTCACCGCCATGGCGTCAGCCACTCGTCCCGGCATCACAAGGGATGCGCCAATTGCTTGGCGCAACGGAGCCTCCGTGTCGGGTCCGAAAGCCGAGCGCATGGATTCGATGGCGTCTGCCATCGTGAGCGCTTGCCTGGTCTCGTTTGCCGAGAGGACCCTCATCACTTTCTGGACACCCTGGCGAGATACTCGTCCCGCAGATGAGCGGACTCCGCATCGGCAACCGACTCTGCTGCCGTCAGTGCGTCGTCCCTTGAGTGGTCGCCCGCGAGAATCTCCGCAACGTGCGCCTTCGTCGCGCGGACCACGAACTGGGACTTGCATGCGACGCTTTCGGCGAGTTCAGTGGCAGCGGCCGCAACTTGGTTGGAAGGAACAACCTGATTCACGATTCCGGAGAGCAGCGGCTCGTCGGCTGAGAATGGCCTGCCGGTCATGACGAACTCTCGCGTTCTCGCTGCACCAACCTCGCGGACGAGCCTGTCGATGCCCCCCAGCCGAGTGAGATTCCGAGGTCGATCTCCGGGATCGAGAACACGGCGTCGGCTGCGGCCACACGAAGGTCGCATGCTGAGCACGACAGCGCGTGCTTGTGACGCGGCGATGTCGCCGGCGGCCCTGATCGGTTCGGTGAGCATCCTTGCTGACATGGCGTTGAGCTGTTTCGGACGATTGAGCATGAGCCTCGCAACACTGTTGTCAATGTCGACGAGAAGGTCCTGATACTGCATGCGCAAGAAGCTAGCCGCCGGTGGCAACGCTTGGTTGAGTTCTGGTACATTTGATGAAGGAGGACCTATGTCTAAGACCGTTCAAAACATTCTCGACGACAAGGGGAGCGACGTCTGGAGCATCGAAGCCGATTCCTCGGTGTTCGAGGCGCTTGAGATGATGGCAGACAAGAACCTCGGCGCACTCGTGGTGATGCACGCCGGTGACTTCGTAGGAATCATGTCCGAGCGCGACTATGCCCGAAAGATCATTCTCATGTCTCGGTTGTCCCGCGAGACCCGCGTTACCGAGATTATGACGCCCGATCCGGTGTGTGTGTCTCCGACCGACACCGTTGCCAACTGCATGCAGCTGATGACAGACAACCGCTTCCGACATCTTCCTGTGCTCAAGGATGGACAACTGATCGGCCTGATCTCGATCGGAGATGTCGTTCGCGCTGTCATCGAGGAGCAGGAATTCCTCATCGACCAACTCGAGTCCTACATCACCGGCTGACATCCGCAACGGTTAGGTGCGTTTGTCGAAGAGAGCTTGGTCGAATGGTTCGATCATGATGCACTCGCCAGGGCATTCTTCTGCAGACTCGACAACCTCGTCAAGGACAGCGGCCGGTACGCGAGCGACGCCGCGCGACCCGTCTGGGGCCTGCTCACCATCGAACACGATGTCTGCACCGAAGTGGGCCGCGATCTCCTTGACAACCCACACACCGTCGTTACGTTCCTGGAAGACGTCCGGTGCAATCTCCGAGCAGATTCCATCTCCTGTGCACAGATCCTGATCGATCCACACCATCAATTCTGCGTCAGCCATTTCCATCCTCGTGTTGGGGCCGGGAGTTCAGGATAGCTGTCAGTGGCGGAGGCTATTCCCGTCGTGTTCAGGTGTCGCGAGTCTTTCCCTCTTGCTCCCAGGAGGTCGGTGGGATCTGTTTCTTGTCCCCCCTCGATCCTCGCTGGCGCTCGTCTCGTGTCCCCCCTGAAGGGAGGACGGAGCAACAGTGCAGGTTCACGCTCCCCCTGAAGGGAGGACGAGTTCTGGTTTGTCCTCCCTTCAGGGAGACGGCAGAGCGGAGCGATGCAGGGGGGAGTGACCTCCAAGAAGACCGGAGAGCCCGGAGACGCGTTAGGTTCACTGGTGGAGGCGACTGCGTGCCTGGTGGGCGTCACGGACTTCAAATCCGATGAGGGGGTGCAAGCTCCCTGGCGGGTTCGATTCCCGTCCGCCTCCGCTACTAACGCTTGTGGCGCTATTCGTTGCGGCCGATGAGTGGATCTGCGCTTTCGTACATGGCGTCGATCTCGCCACCGAACTTCGCCATGACGGCACGGCGTTTGACCTTGAGGGACGGTGTCAGCATGCCATTCTCCGGCGTGAACTCGTCACCATCAAGGAAGAAGTCCCGCACACGTTCATAGTGTTTGATCGAGGACTGCCCGCGATTGACTTCCGTCTTGTACAACTCCTTGACCTTCTCGTCGGCCAGCAGAACGTCGATGTCGGATGCGTCGAGATCGTTCTCACCAGCCCACTTCACAAGATATTCGATATCGGGGACGATGATCGCGACGTTGTGGGGTCGCTGCTCCCCGTACACCATCACCTGGCTGATGAACCCGGACAGCTGTAGCTGCTCCTCGATCGGCGATGGCACCACGTACTTGCCGTTCTCAAGCTTGTACTGCTCCTTGATGCGCCCCCTGATGTAGAGGTAGCCGTCGCCGTCAACGTGCCCGAGGTCCCCGGTGCGGAACCCGTGATCCGGGGTGAAGACCTCAGCGTCGGCCACGGGGAGGTTGTGGTAGCCCATCATGACGTTCGGCCCATGGACAACGATTTCGCCAATCTCCTTGTCCCCGGTGATGTCCGTGTCGATCTCGACCGTGACGCCAGGGATTGCGCGCCCGACAGAGCCGACGCGCCTGGCACCCTTGATATTGCATGTGACTATCGGGCTCGTCTCTGTGAGGCCGTACCCCTCGTATACGACGATGCCAACCGCAGAGATGAACTCAGCTACTTCAGTTGAGATTGCTGCACCACCAGAGAACGCATATCGGAGCCTGCCGCCGAACGCGGCCCGCACTTTGGTGAACACGATCTTGTCGAACAGGTCGTTCTTGAGGTCGATCCAACGACTACGCTTCCCCTGCTTCTCGAGCTGGATTCGTTTGCGGCCGTTTGCGACTGCTGCATCGAACAGTGTTTTGGTGATACCGCCCTCTGCCTCCATCCGTTTCTTGAGTCCGTCGTAGACCTTGTTGAAAATGGTTGGCACGGCAACGAGAATCGTCGGAGTGATCTCTGGCATGTCTCGTATCAGTGTCTTGGCGCTCGTGATGCCTGTCGAGGCACCGAAGTACGTCAACATGTGCAACTCAACGGTTTGGCCGAACGAGTGCGCCCACGGAAGAAACGATGCTGATCTGTCGTCCTCCTCCAACGGGAAGATCTCGGCAACGGCATTGATATTCGAGGTGAAGTTTCCGTGTGACAGCCTGACGCCCTTTGGATCTCCGGTTGTCCCCGACGTATAGATCAGGCCAGCAAGATCATCAGACGACACCACAGCCACTGGTGCAGGAGAGGCGGCGCCTCTCGCGAGTAGTTCGGTGTAGTCGATGGAGTTGCCGCCAGCCGGATCATCGATGACCACGATGGTTTGAAGGGCGGGGATTTGATCGGATACTTCCTCAACCTGGGCTCTGATTCCGTCCGTTGCGGCGAAGAGGATCTTTGCGCCGCAGTCCTTGAGGATGAAGACCCAGTCTTTCTGCGTTTGGGCCTCGTACATCGGAACCCATGCGGCACCGAGCGAGTAGGTCGCGTATGCACCGACGGCCCACTCGACGCGGTTGTCCGAAATTGCGGCAACGCGGTCACCATGACCGATTCCAAGTGACGCCAATCCGCCTCTGGCCTTCTCGACGCTGTCACCGAAATCGGCGTACGTCGTCCAGTGCCAACTCCCGTCGTCGCTGCGCTGTCCGAAGAGCGGATTGTCTGCGTAGCTCGCGACACTATTCGTGAGAAGCTCGGCGAGCGTTGAGATCTGTTTCGCCATTGCGATCCTTTCCAAAGCTGCCTCAACCATAGCTCCGGGTCGGCCCCAAGTATTAGGCGCCTGACGCTGGTCTCTGATACCTGACACGTGATACGTGACGTCTGATTTACACTCCAAGTCATGACCACGCACGTAGAGCTCGGGTCGATGATCCGCGAGGCCCGCCTGAAGAAGAGCATGTCGCTTGGACAGCTGGCGTCTGCGATCGGCCGCTCGTCGTCTTCTGTCAGGCGTTGGGAGCGCGGTGAAGTCACGCCGGCTGTGTCGGTCCTCCCCAAGCTTGCGGCGATACTCGAGATTGATCCTGACGTATTCAAAGCGGCAACGTCTCCAGCGGCCGATGCCGGTTCTGGCGAACGCTCTTCGACGTTGGAACAGCCAGTCGTTGGAGGGGATGCGGATTCGGTTCGAGAACACGATCAGCCACCAGGGCAGGCTTCGGATTCCGATACCGGTCTCTTCGCTGATACGTGGAGGGCTATCACGAGCGGAGGCCGGGGCTGGATCGGCTGGATTCGAGGCTTTCTGACGGCTGGAGTCCTTCTCCTGATGCTCCTAGTACTGCTCTGGGCCGTGGGCGAACTCTTCGGTGCTCTTGGAGCCGTTCTTGACTCGTTCGATGTCGGATCGACCGGGCCGGAGACTCCCTAGAACAGCAGGCAACGTAGTACGTATAAGCACGTAGGTACTACGTTCCTGACATGCGCCGGACCTTCATATACATTGCTGCGCTCGCCCTTCTGGCGGCTGGCTGCTCATCGGCTTCTGAGTCGGATCCTCTCATCGGAATCCGAGCATCGTCAGATCCGGCAGTTGGCGACGATCGCCTGCTGTTCGCTGTCCATGAGCTGAGTGGCAAACGTCGTGGCGGCCCGAATGAAATCGTCACGCTCGTCGCTTCGCCGCTCGATGCGCCGGATAGCACACTCGAAGCTGACGCGACGTTCACGTGGGTAGTGCCAGGTGCCGTCGGCCTTTATCTGGCCGAGGTGCCGTTTGATAGGGCAGGAACATGGCAGATCGACTTCGCCATCTCGACCGGCGAGGAGACGGAGCCGTTCCTCGTCGATATCAAGGCCGAACCGACGACCACGGCCATCGGAGAACTCGCGCCACGGGTCGAAACGCCGACCGTGCCTGATGCCCCGATCGAGGATCTGACCACTGACCCTGATCCGCTCGTTTCGTTGTACGAGGTGTCGCTCGATGCCGCGATGTCCAACGGACGCAAAACGGTCGTCATCTTTGCAACGCCCGCGTTCTGCACGTCTGCTGCGTGTGGTCCGATGCTCGCCCAGACAAAGGCAATGTCAACGAAGTATCCGGATGTCGACTTCCTCCATATCGAGGTATACGGCGGCTTCAACGAACCGGGTTTCGCTCCCGATGTCGATCATCTTGTGCCCGCCGTTGTGGCCTTCGGCCTGCAGACCGAGCCGTGGGTGTTCGTAACGGACGAGTCGGGAGTTGTTACCGGCCGGTTCGACGGCGTTCTCGGCGACGGCGAGGTCGAGACCTTGCTGGATCAATAACGTGCGCGCCTTGCTCTTGTTCGTTGTTCTCGCGATCGCGGCTTCCGCGTGCGCCACGTCTGCGAGCACCGAGGGGGAGGTCGTCGGCATCGTCAGCGAAGTTACAGGGGATCTCTCAGGCGTCGAGAGCTTCGTCGTGCTCGACTCGAACGGAGACAGCCACAAGTTCATTCCCGGTGACGGCATGACCGTCATGGGGTCTCCGCCGTTGCATCTTCGCGACCATCTGATATCCGGAGAGCCGGTGAAGGTTTTGTATCACGAAGGACCGGACTCCGAGCTCATCGCCGACGATGTCGAGCACGGCAACGCATAGCGTTGCTTGGGAGGTTGGGAACCCTGCGGGTTCCTTGGTAGCTACTTCGTAGCTCCATGGGAGTGAATGGGAACCCTGCGGGTTCCTTGGGAGGTTGCTCCGCAGCCTCCATGCCTGGGGCGGGTTAGGCCGATCTGTCGACGAGGTCCATGTGGATCGTTTCGTCGTCTTCAGTCTGTGGCGGTCGTGCAAGGATGTACGAGAACCACACGATGAGCCCACCAGCAACCAATCCGGTGATCGATGCGAGCGAAACGAGCTGAACGACGCTGAGCGTGACGGTTCCTTGCTCGATGGTGCCGAGCACGAGGGTGCCAAGGGGGAAGACAGCCATCCCGATAACCGCACCTACGACGAATCCCAGGGGTGCGATGATGGCGAGGGAGGCCGACCGAGCATCAGGGTCGATCGCCCGAGCAACCGCTTTGGTTGCAGTTGCAGCGATGAGGCCACCGACGCCGCTCGCGAGAACGACGATGATCCAGAGTGCCGATGCTGGTGGCGCAATAACAGGTACCACGCGAGAGCCGTCGACGACAGCATCCACCGAAGGGATTGCACCGGTCGCAGCCACATACAGCGTGAGTGACAAGGCAAGAACGAGGCCTGTGACGGCGCCGATGATGAGGGCAGTGAGATAGCTTGGCTTCATGCGTCGGCATTGTAGGGCAACGCCAAGCCCACCCGCGTCCGGTCAGGAGTGCATGCGGGAACGCCGAAGGCGTTCCCGTTTAGCGATTGCAGACGTCGGGTGCGTAGACGCCGGTGATCCTGTCGCCGGTGTCCTCACCCTCGACAGGACCCCAGAGCAGCAGGTTGCCTGACGAGGATCCTTCGACGAGGTATACATCACCGAGCTTGGGGTCGACCTGGAACGACACAGTCTCACCGGCGTAAATGTCCTGGAGAGTCTCAACAGTATCACCAAGTTTCAGCCCGCTCAGCGTCTCAAGGCTTGCTGCATCGTGGGTGATGTCCCCGTAGACGAGATCCTGCCGGTAGCCGTTGTACAGCTCCTGGCCACCAGGTTTGGTGACGATTGCTGCATAGGTGCCGAAGGTCACGATTCGTTCGAGGTCGCCTGCACACACGCCGAAGCCGCCGGTGGATACCTGCCAACCGGTGTCGTCTGTTGCGGGACCGAACGATGCGACGAACCGGCCGATCGCTGTGGCGGCGTCGGCCCCGAACTCGATGTCGGGAATGTCGTTGTCGTTGATCCGCATGCCGTTCGTGATCATCTTCTGTTTCTCGACGGGAATCGGCGGCTCCACCGGTGGGTACGGGTCCGCACTCGGAATGGACGTTGTAGTTCCGGACCCGTCAGTCGTCGTTGTGGTCACCGAGCCGTCTGTGGTTGTCGTCGAGTCACCACTCGTGGTTGTTGTGGTCCCAGCAGCCGTGCCGTCGTCCTCGCGGCCGAGCAGTTGGAATACCGCGACCGAGAGAGCGATGAGGAGCAGCCCGATAATGAGTCCGGTGAGCAGAGGCGAACTGGGTGGTTGAGCCGGCGGCGTTGTTGGCGGCTCCATTGGTGGCAGCGGATCGTCGCCTGAGATATCTGTCAGGTCGGCGTACGGGTCGGTCCAACCGGGTGGATTGTCATATGGGTCCTGGGGAGTGGTCACTCAGTTCCTCGCAAAGGCTTTGGTCATTGTAAGGGCTACTCGGTCAGGGCTGCGGACTCTTTGGCGGCGCCATCTTCCGACGGGAGGCTTCCGCCGTATACCTTGATGAGAACCTCGTCGAACGGCATGGTCGACACCAGGATCGACTGGTCGGTCGTGGAGCGAGTCAGTCGAACAGGGATCTCAAGCCGATTGATGTCCTCGAGGTCGATGTCACGTATTCCCCACGCGATGTTGACAGCGGCGGTGATGCTGATGGTGTCGTCGAGGACGAATGTATCTGCAAGTCCCGCAACCTGCGCCGTGAGATCGGTGGGGGAGTCGAAGCTCTTGAGTTCCTTGAAGAGCTCGATGATCACGTCCTGCTGATGCTGGTTGCGAAGGAGGTCACTTGCACCGGGCACCGATTTCCACGATCCGTTGACCTTCTGGAGTGTGTGTCGTGAACGCACCCAACCGAGGGCTTGCGCTCCGGTTGCATCCGTGCACCCTGACGGAAGTGAGAGTTCAGCCTTCTTGTCATATACCTCGTACTCGACACAGATCTCGACACCGCCTACGGCGTCGATGATCTCCTCGAAACCGCCGAATTCGAACATCGCGAAGTGGTCCACCTCAATGCCGGTGAATTGGCTCACGGCGTAGGACAGCAAGCTTGGGCCGTTGATGTCCTTGTTCGGACATCCGTGGATGAGGGCGTTGATCCGGCTGTTGCCACCGGTGCACGGGTTCTGGACGTACAGGTCTCGTGGAAGCGAAACCATGAACGGTTTGGCGCTGTTCGTCGGCTGAACGAGGTACAGGATCACGTCTGCTGCACCGGAGACCTTGTCGCCTCCGATCAGGAGAAAGGTTTCGTATGCCTGCTCGGGTGCCGTCGTCTGCGGTGTCTCAGCTGGGGGTTCTTCTCCAGCCGCGAGCTCAACGTCGTGCTCGCTCGGATGAACTTCGGTCGCCTGGTCGGCCTCGGCGACAGCCTCCAGGTCGAACGTTTCTGTGTCGACGCGGTTCCACGAATACCAAAGCTGAGCCCCTGTGTACACGATGAACATGCCGAAGAGGAGCGCCGCTGCGATGACGCCGTGGACCACGGCGCGTCGCCACCAGACAGGAGCAAGGCTTCGCGCCCCGGTCGATCGGTTGCGCACATATCCGAGCACAGGTGCGCCCGCCTGATCGAGATCGTGAATCGCGCGGATGACGTTCTCAGCATTGGCTGAATCTGCAACGACGAGGATGGTGCCGTCGGCGTGCGCCCCCAGTTCCGGTGTCGCGTCTGACCACAGGACGGGTGGGACGTCGATCAGGATCAGGTCGGCACGCTCGGAGACCATGTCGAGCGCATCCGCAACGAGGATCCCCGAGAGGCTGTCGGCATCTGCGAGCGTGTCCCCGGATGGGAGCATCGGGAACTGTGTGTCGTTGTCGAGCTTCCACATCCTTGTCGCGTCCGACAGGGTTGCTGTGCCATTGGCCACATCGGAGAGACCAGGTGAGCTTCCCGTGGAGAGGAATCTGCCGAGTCCGTGCGGCGACGGGTCTGCGTCAACGAGCATCGTCCGACGACCCGCCTTGGTTGCTGCTATAGCGAGGTTCAGGGCAACGGTTGAAGCACCCTGACCCGGTCCGGGTGAACTGACAAGGAAAACGCGCCCCGTTGTCTGACCCTCGATCTCCCTGAGGAGGCCGGTGTACCGGTCGACTGCTGAAGGATCGTTGAGTGTCGCTGCTGGACCTGATGTGTCAACCGGTATCGATCCGAGAAGAGTGAGTTTGCCGATTGAGGATTCAAGCGACGGCCCCGAAGTGAGCCGACGTACAAACCACCAGACGACCCCGGCTGCCAGTCCGCCTGCCAGCGCTGCAATCACAACGCCGAGGTTGGTGTCCTTGACGGTCAGCCCGACGTAGAAGACGCCAATGGCAGCTGCGACTGACGATACGTTCGCAACAGAAAGGGCGCGCCTGTACCAGACGTCGCCTTGTTCGATTGTGCGGGTATCGCTCACGGAGCCCCCTAGGTGTTCCCCATTGCCAGATGGTACGCATCCCGTGGGGTACGGGACTCAAGAATCAGTTTCGGCTCGGACAGGGGTCCGGCGAGTAGATGCCTTCGACGACTCCCTGGGGTTCTGCGCTCGACAGGGGACCCCAGAGGAGCAGCTCTCCACCATCGGAGAGGCGGAAGTGGTCCTTGCCGTCGATTACCTCGAACGAGACCGTGTAGGACGCATAGGTGTTGGTGAGTGTCTCGACGGTGTCGCCGAGCCTGACGCCTGACAGCGTCTCAAGTGTCGGATCGGGGGCGCCTTCTCCGTCGTTCTCGTATCGGTAGGCAATGAATGTGGCATCGCTGTCGTATCCATCGAAGATCCCCCACAGGTCTCCCCATGTGAGCCAATACCACTCGTTTCCGTCGCACATGCTCGTGTCAAAGCCGGCCGCGTCCCCAGCACCGAGGCTAGCGACGAGTGCGCCTGCGCTTGCATCGATTGTTGTTCCGAGGTCGATCGGCCCGATTCCTGATGCCTTGAGCCCGAGTTCAGTCACTGGGATCGCATCTCCAACCGCCGTCCATGTGTCAGCGGCAGGCCATGGAACGGTTGTTGTCGTGGGAGTTGTTGTGGTCGTGTCCGCTCGCGTCGTCGTTGTGTCGGCGGCTGTCGTGGTCGTGGCCAGTGAGGTTGAGGTTTCGCTGGCGACCAGCGTCGTGGTTGCCGCTGGTGCGCCACGATCCATGAAGACAAGAGCCCACACGCCACCGAGGGCGAGGAGCAGGATGATCGGGATGAACCACTTCGCCATACCGCCCTTCGGTTCCGGTGGCAGCGTCCAGTCATCGAAACTGAACTCGCCAGTGTCATCGGCTGAGAGCGATCCTGCCGCAGGTGGGGGTACCCGGGGAGGCGTGGCCTGCGAAGAAGCGGCAGGGCCAGACGCGGCGACCACTGCTGTGGCGGCGGCCTCGGATGTTTGCACTATGGGTGTTTCGGGGTCGTCAACGCTGACGTCGATCCATGGTTTTCCACAGTTCGCACAAAGGGTTTCGTCAGCTGGCCTATGCGTTCCGCAGTAGACACAGATCGGGAGGCTCGAGGAGGTGTCGGTCATGGCACGGAAGCATACGAACGAACCTCGAATACAGCGTGTCTTTGGCCTGGATGAGGTGGCCTAGATGAGGTCCTTGCACGGCCTGACGCTGCCACCCACAGTTGCGGCTGCAAGTTCAACGACCATGGCATCTCTGGCCTTCTGCCATGGATCGTGGAGAGCGCAGAGGTCGAATTCAGGACATGGAATGCCGCGCTGGACGCACCCCTGATCCTCGATGCGCCCTTCAATCGCCTCGATCACATCGAGAACAGAGACTTCGTCGAGGTTTGCGAGGAGGCGATAGCCCCCGCGAGGCCCCGGAGTCGAAGAAATCCAACCTGCCTTGACGAGCGGAGAGATCACTTGAGGTAGGTAGTGCGTGGTGATACCAAGGTTTTCGGCGAGCTTCTTGCCAGCAATGGTTTCGTCGTCGGTGTCACCGACGCAGCGCATCGCCTTGAGGGCGAGATCCGATTTCTTGGTCATTTCGAGCCGCACGAAAAATCCTTAGTCCGTTAGATGGCAATATAGGGATAGTGGCAATGATAGCAGAGGGCTATCGGATGGTCATACGAGCAACCGGGGTCAGTTGTGGGCCCTGATGTACGCGGAAATGTCGTGGATCGACTGATCCCCCAATGAAGGGTTGCCACCCCGTGGGAGCATCGCGACACCGGTTGTGTTGTCTGGATGGTCTCGTGGTCTTCCGATGATGATCAATGCGACCAGGTCGTCCTCCGATGTGTCGGCAACGTAGTCGCTTGGTGCGAGAGGCCCTCCGAGTCCTTCGACGCCGTGGAGATCCCTTCCATGACAGGTCGAGCATGTGTTTCCGTATGCGGTGGCACCGGCGAGCGGGTCTCCGGGCACAATGATGTCCGGAATGTGTATCGCGTCCCCGTTCGATGCATTGCCCACTGCACACGCTCCAAGAACGAGCGTGCACATCAAGAACAGGAGGACGGAAACCTTGGTCATCCTGGGGACCCCATCAGCGGACCGCCATCATCCTTGTTGTGGTCGTGGCCCAGAACGTCCGCGAGGTTCGTGGCAGCCAATACATCGAGCAGGGCATCTCGAGACCGTGTCCACGGTTCGTGGAGGGCACAGAACTCAACGACTGGCTGCATCGGATCGCCGTGCATGCACGTGTCGCGGTCGACAGTCCCTTCCATCGCTTCGATGAGATCGAGCACGGAGCGCTCGGAGACAAGAATCGCGAGGCGGTAGCCACCTGTTGGACCTGTCGATGACCGAACCCAACCAGCTCTCGCGAGCGGCCCCATGATCGTTCCGAGGTAGTGGGGCGAGATGCGCAGGACTCCGGCAATCGCTGGGCCGCTCACTGTCTGGCCCCCCGATCGATTGATGACATCAAGCGCTTGGAGAGCCAGATCGGACCGTTGGGTGAGATCGAGGCGCATGCTCGCGTCAGGTGACGGTGATCATGTCATCGAGTTTGGTGCTATCGAGCTCGCCGAGGAGGGCGGACCGTGCACGCACCCATGGATCGTGGAGGGCGCAGTGGTGGTTGACGTCGTGCTTCGGACCGAGGTGGAGGCACCGCGATTCGTCGAACACGCCCTCAACCGCCTCGACGAGGTCGAGCAGCGTGACCTCAGCCAGGTCAGCTTCGATCACGTACCCGCCTTTTGGTCCTGACGTTGATGAGACCCAACCGGCGCGTGTGAGAGGTGCCATGACGTGGGGTAGATACTGGGTGGTTATCTCCAGGGAGTCAGCGAGCGCTGGACCCGAAACCCTGTCGTGGTCCGACGCAGCGATCACGTCGAGAGCTTGGAACGCGAGGTCGGTCTTCTTGGTGAGTTCGAGTCGCATATCACCGTCCCCTCAGTAGTTCCTGATTTCCTGACTATGTAATTATACCTTAGGTCTTCCCTAATGTCATCGCAAAATACTGAACGATATTTGTAGCGGGCCTGGCGTCTGAGATCGACACGCCACTCATGCGATATTTCGTTATGTGCTGCGGTTTCCTGATACGGCAGCGAGGCTTGCGAGCGCAAGATATGTGATGCCGGCGATGAGTCGCGTCGCGCTGGCCGCGCCGGGGCGCCGTCGGAACAGATCGCCGAGTCCGCCTCCGATGAGTGCGTACACCATGTCTGAGATGAGTCCAATCGTCACGAGTGTCATACCGAGGACCAAGGTCTGCAGTGCAGGATTCGTTGAATTCTGATCGATGAACTGAGGCAGAAAGGCAAGGAAGAAGATCGCCACTTTGGGATTCAGGACGTTCACCAGAACTCCTTGGGCGAAGATGCGTCGAAGGGACTGTCGATCGATCTCAGGTGCCGTGAACTCGGCATTGTCCGTCAGTAACGTTCGCACGCCGATCCAAGCCAGATAGGCGACACCAAGCCACTTGACGACGGTGTACGCATAGGCAGAACTTGCGAGGAGCAGACTGAGCCCTGCAACTGCGGCAACGACGTGGATCGCCGAACCGACATTCACGCCAACGGCGGAGACCATTCCTGCGGTTCGCCCCTGGCTCACGCTCCGTGTGAGGATGTAAATGACTGCCGGTCCCGGTATCACCACGAGGACGAGCGAGGCCAACGCGACGATGAGGACTGTACTTGCGTCTGGCATTCGCCGATACTACTTCTGGAGGCGCGTGCGGAGCGCTGCATGACTCTGGTGTAGGTACATATAGGGAGCAGTGACATGACAGACAAGACGAACATGGACGACGCGAACTCCAACGCCCTGAACTCCAACGCCTTGAACTCCAAAGACTGGTTCGTACCGGCGATCCTTGTTGCCATCGCGGTCCTGGTTGCCCTGATCATCGGGATCGTGGCCGGTGTGCGCTCTGGTGGCGATGATGACTCGGTGGCCGGACAGCTTGAACGGTGGTCCTCGTGCCTGCGTTCAAATGGTGCAAACGTTCCGCTCGTTGAGTCCATCCGTGGTGGCGGATTCAGGGTGACGGTCGACGGTTCCCTGGTCGAGGACGGCCTCGACACGGAAGCACTTCGACCCGCCTTGGAAAACTGCAAGGAGGAGGCTCCTGAAGGGGTCCAGAAGGTCATGACACTGATCGACGGGTTCTCTGACCTTCCATTCGATTGGTCACGTGCAGGTGCGTTCGACTTTGACGAGGTAGAGATAGGCTCGCCGGGCCGGTCAGACGTTGCCCCTGGTCGACGACATCGTGCCGGCCGCAGTCGGACGCCCTAATCGGCGGTAAGCGCTGGAACTCCTTACCTTCGGCTGAGGAGAAATAGGTTCACAAATGCTGGTGGCTGTGTGATATTGGGTTGCACGCCCCCGGATTGGTGGATCCGGACCTCCAGACGACTGACCGAGTGTCCGCCATTGAAGACGACCGTTTATCTGTTGGAGGAGACGGGATGACGACCGGTTCTAAACCCCGCAAGGCAATCGTTAACCGCGCTGTTCGCGAGCGTGAAGAAGCCAAAGAACGGATGGACCGCGACACGCTCAGCAGGTCCGTCAAAGATCGAGAACGCTCAAAGCTCACCGACGACCGCGGTCGCCTCACGACGGATTTGGTCAGTCAGTACCTCACCTCCATCGGCGAGTTCGAACTGCTCACTGCCGAGAACGAGGTCGATTACGCACAGAAGATCGAGGCAGGACAGGCAGCGGAGGAGAGACTCGAGGCCGACGAGTTCAAGACCAAGGGCGAGCAGATCCTTCTCAAGCGCCAGGTCAGGCGCGGTGCCGAGGCCAAGGACGCGTTCCTCACGGCGAACCTCCGCCTCGTTGTGGCGAACGCCCGTCGGTATGCGAACACCTCAGGGATTGACTTCCTCGATCTCATCCAAGAGGGCAACCTGGGTCTGATTCGTGCTGTAGAGAAGTTCGATTGGCGCAAGGGATTCAAGTTTTCGACGTACGCCACCTGGTGGATCCGCCAGGCGATTACTCGTGCGATCGCTGACAAGTCGCGCACCGTCCGCATCCCGGTGCATCTCCATGACACGCTTGCCGCAGTTCGTGCCGCTCAGGCGTCGCTCAAGGCCGAACTCGGTCGAGATCCGAAACCTGAGGAGATCGCCGAAGAGGCCGGCGTCGAAGTGTCGAAGGTGGAACTGGCCCTCGCAGTCGCTGACACCGTGTCGCTTGAGCAACCGATCGGTGAGGACGGAGCCCAGCTCGGCGACTTCATCGAGGACGAGGACGCGGCGGACCCCGTTCGGGTCACCGAGGAACTGGACGTTGCCAATTCGTTGCGCAAGTCGATTGAGCGTCTGCCGATGCGCGAAGGAAGGATCCTCGCCCTCCGGTACGGGTTCTACGACGGCATACCTCGCACGCTTGAAGAGATCGGCGAAGAGTTCAACCTCACGCGTGAGCGCATTCGTCAACTCGAGAAGCTTGCGCTCTGCCGTCTGCGCCACCCGAGTTTTGGCATCAGGGAACAAGACCTGATCTGACAGTCCTTGTATCTGGACATTGCTCTGGACTCTTGGCTCACGTTTGGTAGCGTTACGCGTGGAGGTGGATTATGCGTGTCGCGGCACTGGTGGGCGGTGAAGCCGAAATCGTTGGCCCCGAGGCAACGCTCAGTGACGTCGCCAGGACGATGGCCGACCATGAGGTCGGTGCGGTAGCGGTTGTCGACAGGAACGGCCTCATAGGTATCTGCACCGATAGAGATCTCGCGATGGCCGTCGGAGTCGGTAGTGGACCAGATGATGCCGTGTCCACCTGCATGAGCGAGAGCCCGGACACCGTTGACCCGGATATTCTCGTGAGCGATGCTGCTGCCTGGATGCTTGAGACCGGCTACCGGCATCTGCCTGTTGTGTCCGGAGGCGAGCTGCTTGGCATCATCGACGTGCGCGATGTCCTGTGGGCGCTCGTGAAGGAATAGGCGTCACCCGCCCTTGATCGGGTGACAACTGCCAGATTGAGTCCGTCTACTGTCACGGCGTGAAGACTTTCTCAGCCGTCGTTGCCACCACGCTCCTTGCCGCTCTCATATATGGGGCCAACTTCGGGTGGTGGCTCGATCGATCAGTGATCGACTCGGGCAGCTTCGTCGAGTCAACAGAGGAGTCTCTTGGTGAGGCAATCTCTCGAATCGCCGTGAGCAACCTGATCGTCGATGAGATGGTCAGTGAGTTCCCCCTGCTCATCATCGTGGAGTCGAATTTGGTTGCGATATTCTCCGATCTGCTCTCAACGGACGCTTTCTCGAAGGTAGCTGCCGTAGTCGCCGTTGATGTGCACGAGCGAATCGTGACTGGGGACCAGAGTGCCATTGCGATCAGCCTCGTCGAGTACCGCGATCTTGTTCTCTCACCCTTTGAGGCGATCGCACCGAGTGTTGTTGATCTCATTCCCGACGAGTGGTTCGTCTCTGTGGAAATCCTTGAGGAGGGCGCCCTCCCTGACCTGTCGGCTTACGCTGCTTGGACCGGTGTCCTCAGTGTTCTGGCGATTCTTGGAGCACTCGCTCTTGCTGCCGCGATGCTCTGGTTCTCGAAACGCACGAGCGCTGCAGTTGTGCTCATCGGGATAGCCCTGTCCACGGCAGGCATCTCGACTGCGGTGCTCGTGCCCGGAGCGCGGTGGCTAACGCTGAAGGATGTCGATCGCGTTTCGGCGCAGGTTGCGATCGGTAACACGTTCGATGCGTTCACCCATCAGTTGCTCTGGTCCGCGGGCATCATGATCGTGCTCGGTCTCGCTCTGGTTGCACTTGGATTCGCGATGCGCGCTGGCGACGGCGCTACTGAGCCAGTCGGCTGACCATCTCGGTGACAGCGGCCTCGACATCTTCGACGACCGAGACCAACCGCGGCGTAGTCGTGAGTTCCGACTCGAGATGTGGAACGAGACTGAGCCACGGTTCTCCAACGGCGATCACCGGTTTGCGAGCCTGGCCGGCGAAGGGCGCGACGTAGGCGAGGTTCCAAGCAACGATCAGCTCAGCCGCGGTTCCGAGGCTTCCCCAAAGCGCGATCGATCCATCGGTGCCATCCGCGAGGATTCCGATTCGGTCGACGAGTGAGGCCGCGGGTGTTTCGACGGTGAGGTGGTCGTTCGCCTTCGTGCGGTCGCGGAATACGGTCGGCGCCGTAACCCCGATCACGTGTCCGCCCGCCTGACGTGCCCCCAGGCTTACGGCTTCCATGGCACCCGAATATCCCCCGGTCGCCACAGCGAAGCCAGCGTCTGCCAGGAGTTGGCCACACTGAACTGCTGACTCGTAGTGCCCATCACCTGGCTTCGAGAGTGATGCACCGAATACCGCGATTGTGCGTTCCATCGAGGACGAGGCTATATCTCGACGTGGAGCCACCTGACCACGGGTAGCGTTGCGCGCATGCCTGCACCCATCGCACCCAAAAAGCCACGCGCTCGAACACTCCATGGTGAGGTCACCGACGACCCGTGGTTCTGGCTGAGGAACAAAGAGGATGCTGATGTCATCACCCACATCGAGGCGGAGAATGCGTACACCACAGAGATCCTGAAGCCGACAGAAACTCTCCAGGAAACGATCTTCAACGAGATCAAGAACCGCACCCAGGAGTCCGACCTTGCGGTACCCGCCCAGAAGGGCGACTACTGGTACTCGACCAGAACCGAGGAGGGCAAGTCGTACACGATCAGGGTGCGAATGCGTGGAGGTCCGGACGGTCCCTCCCAGCTCGTGCTCGATGAGAATGCCGAGGCAGAGGGCGAGGAGTACTTTCGTCTCGGCAATTTCTCGGTGAGTGCGGATCACCGATTCGTTGCCTACTCGACGGATACGAACGGGGCGGAGAGCTACACGACTCGCATCAGGAACATCGAGACGCAGGTTGAGGTCTCCGATGTGCTCACCGAATGTCGATACGGACTGGTCTGGTCCGCTGAGGGGACCCACCTCTTCTACACCGTTGCGGACGAATCGCTTCGTCCGTTCCAGATCTGGTGCCACGAGATCGGTACAGATCAGTCAGATGACGTGGTGGTTCACCAAGAGGACGATGACAGGTACTACCTCGGGCTTGGCAAGACACGTTCAGGCGAATTCATTGTCATCACCGCTGACTCAGCGATCACCGAGTCGGCATGGATCATCCCTGCTGCTGATCCAACAGCCGAGCCGCGACCCGTGCTGCCACGTGTCGAGGGAGTTGAATACTCAGTTGACCACAGGGACGACGTCTTCTGGATCGTCATCAACGACGAGGGCGCTGACGGGCGAGTCGTGACTGTCCCTATTGCTGGCGGAAACCCAACCGAGGTTGTTGGTCATGTGGCTGGCCGCAAGCTGATCGCTCCGATGTGCTTCCTTGACCATGTGCTCGTCTGGGGGAGAGCGGAGGGACTTCCGGCCGTATTCACATACAGTGACGGAGCGCTCGATCCGTTCGAATTCGATGAACCGGTGTACGAGGTAGCACCGGATGCCAACCACGAGTTCGAGTCTGTTGCGGTGCGAATCTCCTATGAGTCGTTTGTGACGCCTCGAACCATCTATGACCTCGATCTCAACACCGGTGAACGAACCCTCCTCAAGCGCACGCCTGTGCTCGGCGACTTCGAAGGTGGTGACTATGTGCAAGAACGGTTGTGGGCGTCTGCTCGCGACGGTGAGATGATTCCCGTGAGCCATGTGCGGCACGTTGACGCGCCGACCGACGGTTCAGCGGCGCTGCTTCTGTACGCATACGGCTCGTACGAGATCTCCATGCCGGTGCGGTTCTCGACTGCTCGGTTGAGCCTTCTCGATCGTGGGGTCGGTTTCGCCGTAGCGCATGTCAGGGGTGGCGGTGAGATGGGCAAGGACTGGTACGAGAACGGCAAGCTCGAACACAAGATGAACACGTTCACCGACTTTGTTGACGTCGCAGCATTTCTCGTCGAAACCGGGGTGTGTGCGGCCGACAGAATTGCTGCCAGAGGAGCGTCCGCGGGTGGACTGACGATGGGTGCATCGCTGAATCTGGCACCGTCATCGTTCGCTGCGGTCGTTGCTGAGGTTCCCTTCGTGGACGTGATCAACACGATGCTTGATGCTGACCTGCCGCTCACCGTCGTCGAGTGGGAGGAGTGGGGGAATCCCCGGAAGTCTGTTGAGTTCGTGTGGATGGACGCCTATGCACCGTACGAGAACGTAGCTGAGGTCGACTATCCGCCCGTCCTCGCGACGGCCGGACTCAACGATCCGAGGGTGTCGTACTGGGAACCGGCCAAGTGGGTTCAGCTTTTGCGTGAGCGCTCAACGTCTGACGCAGAGATCCTTCTCAAGACCGAGATGTCTGCTGGTCACTTCGCCCGTTCCGGTCGCTACGACCTGTGGAAGGATGAAGCGATCGTGCTCGCCTTTGTCCTGACCCGACTGGGTGCGGAGTAGCGGGAGTCAGCCGTTCCTCGTCTGTGTGCATTCCAGAGTTACGTCGTTCTCTGTCGCATCGGCAGGGTTGACGCCTCCGGCGACGACGTAGCGCAGATGCTCTCGGCCTTCGCATGAAGAGACGATTTCGTCGCTGCCGCTCCACACCTTGAGCAACACTGCGTGTTCTAGATCTTGTGCGCCCTCAATCTCGAGGAGCCCTAGTGCGTTGATCTCCGATTCGACGAGTTCGAAAATGTCGAATGTGCCGACACTCTCTTTCTCAGCCTTGAGGTCCTCGATCGCCTGTTTCTTCGCGCTCTTTGTTTGTCGTGAGAGCATCGTCGCAACGACGACGAACGTAACGATAAACACCACGATTCCAATGATCATTCTCTTCCCTCCGTTCGTCCGTGAGCATCCTTTTGTCCCGCTATGTCGTCTTCGCCGAGGCCGGTCCCTTCGCTCTCGAGTTCGCGTCGCCCATCGACCTTGAGTCTGTCGACGATGGCCTTAACGTCCTGAGCAGAGTCCTGGTGGGCCACGAGTACAGCGTCGGGTGTTTCAACGATGATGAGGTCATCGACACCGACGGTCGCGATGAGCCGGCCACTGCTTCGGGCATAGGTTCCTGACGTATCAACGCTAATCACATCGCCGACGAGGACGTTGTTGTTGTCGTCCTTGTCCCCGATATCAAAGAGTGATGACCATGAACCTACGTCGTTCCAGCCTGGATCGGTTGGGACTACGGCTGCCGTCGATGTCGGTTCCATGACGGCGTAGTCGATCGACTCAGCACGACACGCCGAGAACGCCTCAGGATCAAGAAGAACTCGACCGTCAGCGGTTTCGGCCTTCGCGAAGGCCAATGCAGCGCTTGCGGCGATATCTGACGCATGCTCTTCCAGTTCCTCGAGGTATCTCGATGCCTTGAACAGGAACATTCCCGAGTTCCACAGATACGTGCCCGAGTCGAGATACGACTGGGCGGTATCGGCGTCAGGTTTCTCCCTGAACTCGGCAACTCTGCTGACAGCGCCCGTAATCGGTGTCCCGACTCTGATGTACCCGTAGCCGGTCTCTGCGCGTGAGGGAGCAATACCGAAGGTCACGAGGTAGCCGGAGTCCGCGGCATCCTTCGCGTTGGCGACGGCGGTGCGGAAAACCTCCTCATCCGCAATCGTATGGTCAGCCGGAAGGATGAGCATGAGCGCGTCCCCGTTCTTCAGGACTTCCATTGCTGCCACCGCAACAGCAGGGGCAGTGTTTCGACCAACCGGTTCCAGGATCAGCGTTGCCTCGGCGTAGCCAGACGAAACCATCTCGCGGGTGATCGCATCGGCGTGGTCCTTGTTGGTGACGATGATCGGATCGCGCGTGTCACCCAGACCAGCAGCACGATCGATGGTCGCACGCAGCATCGACCTGTCCTCGACGAGCGGAAGGAGTTGCTTTGGCCGGGTCAGGCGGGAAGCCGGCCAGAGTCTCGTGCCGCTACCGCCCGAGAGCACAACGGGAATGAGATTGGTGTTGCTATCGGTCACGGTATGTGAATGTATCGAATCTGTCGACGCACACAAAGTACTGCTCACTCCTCGGGCATGGGAATGGTGAGAATTTCGTCACACGCTTCGGGGGTGCCAAAGACGGTGATCTGATCTCCGATTCTGAGCATCGTGTCTCCGTGAGGTACCAGGACCGATGTTCCTCTCTGAACCGAGACGAGTACGACGTCTTCGGGCCAAGGGATGTGGGCCACGTCCCTGTTCGCGAGCACCGTGTCCTCTTGAATTGCCATGTCGAAGAAGTCTGCGCCTGGCTGGGAGCGGATCCGGGATCGCTCCCGATACAGCTCCTTGCCCTTCGACATGGACAGCGCCTGTTCGTAGGCGCGGACGACGGAGATCCGTCTGAACATGCCGATGACCTTGTTCGAGTCGTTGGGGTCGACAACAGGTACTCGACCGACGCCGAGCGATGACATGCGAGCGAGCGCCGTCGCCACGGGAGCGTCCGGCGTGATAGTGATGACGTCCTTTGTCATTGCATCGGCGACCGTGCCTGTCATCGACGGACCTCCTGCTCGTCTGATGTCGGACAGGGTGATGATGCCGACAAGTCGATCGGTGTCATCCAACACCGGAGCTCCATGGTGGGACGTCTCGTCGAAGAACTCGGCTGCGTCCGCCAGCGTGTTCCAACGATGGAGGCCGCCGTCATGGGGCAGCATCACGGCTTCGACCAACACCGTATCGAGCAGGTCGATGTCCTCGGACTTCGGGAGCTTTATCCCTTTACGAGCCAGTGGGAGTGTGTAAGCGGACTCAGGATGCAGCCGCTCACCCATGAACGTGGCGAGGGCTGCACCAAGCATTAGGGGCAGTACGAGCTCGTAGTTGCCGGTCAACTCGAACACGATGATCACGGACGTGAGCGGTGCCCGTGCGATTGTTGCAAATGTCGCTGCCATCCCGACGACTGCGAATGCGCCCGTGTCGAGGTCAGTGCCGAGTGTCTGTTGCACGATGATCGCGAATGCCGCGCCGACGGAGCCACCAATGACGAGGCTCGCCATGAAAGTACCCGCCGACCCTCCACCTGCCCGCGTGAGAGCTGAGGTGGCGATCTTGGCGATGGCGACGAGTGCCAGAACCCACCAGAAGTAGTCACCGGATCCTTCGAGTCTCAGGAGCCCGGAGAGGAAGTCCTGGCTCGTACCGAGCGAGTCAGGCCAGACCACTCCGATCAGGGCTACCGACAAACCGAACAGCACCGGCCGTGTCCAACGGGGGAGTCGGCTCGGCAGACTGGCCGCTGCTGTGACATCGAGTGTGCGGAGGTAGAGAACTCCGAACACCACAGCAATGACGGCGAGCCCTGCGTACAGGATCAATTCGACGGGACTTCCCAACGAGTGCGCCGGGGATGTCAGGATGGCTTCTTCACCAACCAGTAGATGCGCGGTGACGGCCGCTGCGACCGATGCAATCACGACGGCGTTCAGGTGACGGATCGCGAATGAACGGAGGATCACCTCCATGGCGAACATCATCCCTGCGATCGGTGCGTTGAAGCTTGCTCCGATACCTGCCCCTGCCCCTGCGGCCACAAGACTTCGAATGCGGTCGTGGTCGAAGCGGGTGTATCGAGCAAGCGATGACCCAATGGATGCACCGATGTATGCAATAGGACCCTCTCGGCCGCCGGAACCCCCCGTTCCCAGTGTGAGCGCTGTTGCAACAATCTTCGGTATCACCTTGCCCGTGGGGAGGTATCCACCGTGGATACCCAAGCCGACCATGGTCTCGGTGATTCCGCCGCCGGAAATTCCAGGTCCCCATTTACGATCGATGAGCCACGAGGCTGTCATGCCGACGGGAATGGTCACGACCACGACCCAGATTCCCCACTGCGACCAGTCGGCAAAGGAGATGGACCCGCTTCGGACAAAATCGGTAAGCCATACCAGGAGTGCCGCAGCAACTCCCGCGAGTAGTCCAAGTACGACAGCGGCGAACAGGAAGGAGGCCGTTCCGCGCTTCGAGAGCGTCGTCCTGATTCTGCTGCGGATATCCATGATCAACGGACGGTACTGTGCTGGTGACGCCACAGCCACGACCGGGGGACGCGTAAGTGGCGCGCTACGTTGCATGCGTATGTTCAAACGAAAGAGGCAGCCCTTGAGCGGCACACACTTTGTGAACGGTCGAACGATTACCGGCCCGTTCCCTGATGGCATTGAAGTCATCTATCTCGCAATGGGTTGCTTCTGGGGAGCAGAGCGGATTTTCTGGGAAATCCCCGGCGTGTACACAACGGCGGCCGGCTATTCGGGCGGCTCCACCACGAATCCGTCATACGAGGCCGTGTGTTCTGGCAGAACCGGCCATGCGGAAGCGGTGATGGTCGCCTTTGATCTGGGTGAGGTGACCCTCGATCGTATCCTCAAGAGTTTCTGGGAGGAGCACGATCCGACGCAGGGAGATCAGCAGGGCAATGATGTCGGCTCTCAATATCGCTCCGCTATCTATTGGACGACCGAGGCTCAACGTGATGCCGTGATTCGTTCCCGCGATGCGTACGCAGGTGCCCTCCTGAACAGTGCGTATGGAGAGGTGACAACAGAGATCGCCGAGGCGGGCGACTTCTTCTACGCCGAGGAGTACCACCAGCAGTACCTCGCCAAGAATCCGGGTGGCTACTGCAACCACGGCTTCTGCCAAGTGGCGTATACGCCAGCTGACACATGACGCAGAGATGGATGGTTCCGTTGCCGTTGAGTGCAAACGAGTAGTGTTCCCTCAGGGAAGTAGCTACGAGGGAGTGCGAGATGGAGTGGGTCGCGACGTTCATGTGGACGATCATCATTGCCCTGTTCGTTGGGCTGGTGATCGGTGGTTTGGCGAGGCTCGTTCTTCCGGGGAGACAGAAGATCACGTTGATGGCAACGTTCATTGTGGGCTTTACAGCGGCTCTGATTGGCGGACTTGTTGCGGAGGCCATCGGGTTCGCTGATACTGAGGGAGTTGACTGGGTCAAGTTCGGGATCCAGCTAGGCCTCGCCGTTATCGGTGTCGGCTTCTACTCAGGCTGGTTCTTCAAGCGTTAGGGAACCAATCAGTATTCAGAGTTCGTGCACCGCGATGTGTGGCTCCATGAGGCTCCCGATGAACAACCGACCATCGTGGTACCTGGCTGACGTGGTGATGGCGACTGTACCGGACGCATCCTGAAGGTTGTGCACGAGCTGCCCGGTCTCGTCGTAGCCGAGGATGATTCCATGGCGGAGGGGTTTCGGTTTGAGTGCTTCGGGCATCCTGTACGACACCTTTCGCAGCCATGGTCTTGGCAACATCATGTCGACGATGCCTTGTCGGGGCGATGCCATCGACACCCACAGGATCCCCTCTCCGAAAGTGAGGTTGTCAGGAAACCCTGCGAGGTTGTCGAGGAAGAGCTCTGTCTCGCCTGACTGCTCGCCCTTCAACCAATGTCGAAATACCCGATAGGTGCCCGTTTCTGCGATGAACAGTGACTCCTCCTTGGCGTCGAGCGCGAGGCCGTTCGCGAAGTGAAGGTTGCTGACAATCAGTGAGAGGGACCCGTCGGTCGAGAGGGCAAACACTCTGCCTGTCGGTTGCCCTTCGAGGAGGTCGGCGATGTAGTTATGGATCGTCCACCGGGTCGACGTGTCAGTGAAGTAGATCGTTCCGTCGCTCGCGACCGCCGCGTTGTTCGTGAATGTGAAGTCGACGTCCTCGAAGCCTCGTGCGAGCGAGGCAACCTCGCCTGTGACAGTGACTCGCTGAAGACCGAGGTCAGCGTTGCATACGACCATCACTCCATCGTCGAGCCACTCGATTCCGAGCGGCCGTCCCTCGACGTTTGCTATTACTTCTGCGTCCCCAGCACCCCCGACGCTGACAATGTGACCGTTGCTGAGGCCTGCGATTGCGGACCCATCGGGTTGAACGATGACATCCTCGGGGCCACTGCCAGGCACGGCCCAGATCTCGGATGACGCGAGCTGGTTGTTCTTCTCGAGTGCGTCCGTGAGAGGTGGTGCGGGGAGCGGCTGCCACGCCCGGGGTGCGAATATTGTCACGGAGTCACCATAGGCACGCCCTGAATGCACGTTTCTCAGCGTTCGTGGCTTTACCGTGGTACCCACGAGGAGGAAACAATGAGCGGTCGCGGCAAGTGGCGGGTGTTTGGAGACACGGGAAGACATCTCGATCGATTCGGTCTTGTACTCGGGCTCTCCGCGTTCTCGGCGTCGACGCTGGCCCTGATCGATCTTGACTCTGCCACAGACAGCCTCAGATCTGAACTCGGATGGTTGATCGTGATGTTCTCTGTGGGTGCGACTCTGATCGTTGCGTTCGGGGCGTCGGGTGTTCGGAGGCGATGGCGAACAATCGCCAACATCGCGATCGGACTCGTCCTTGTCGGTGCGGTAGCCGTGACGTTGCTCGACAAGGTCTCCCAGACCGGGGTTGTGGCTGATCTCGCGCGACCGAGCATATTGTGGGTTCTTATCGCGATTGCGTCACCCGTAGTGGTTCTTCGCCGAACCCTCCAACACTCCACGGTGTCCATCCAGACGCTCTTCGGCGCCGTCTCGGCGTACGTCCTCATCGCCATCGCCTTCGGCTACATGTTCTTGTACCTCGACCAGACAACGACAGAGGCCTTCTTCGGAGTGGCGGAGTCGACATCCAGCTACATGTACTTCTCTCTTGTGACCATCGCGACGCTTGGTTACGGTGACCTGGCGCCGGTAACGGATGTAGGGCGGTATCTGGCCACGTTGGAGGCCATTGTTGGTCAGGTCCTCCTTGTCACCGTTGTCGCCCGCATCGTGAGCGTGATGTCGAGGCCAGGACCTTCGCTCGACTCTCAGGACAGCTCTGCTGCATAGAGTGGTCTGATACGCAACCCCGGAGGCACCTTGTCAACACCACACATTTCAGCGGCTGAAGGCGATATAGCGGAAGCGATCCTGCTGCCGGGTGATCCGCTGAGAGCAAAGTTCATCGCTGAGACGTTTCTCGATGACGCCGTCGAGGTAACGGGTGTGCGGGGCATGCTCGGTTTTACCGGTTCATTTCGAGGCATGCCCGTTTCTGTCATGGGCACGGGCATGGGAATCCCCTCCGCATCGATCTACATCACCGAGCTCATCCGCTTCTACGGAGTCAAACGGCTCGTTCGTGTCGGTTCCTGTGGAGGACTCACCGAGGACGTACCGCTCAGGGGCATCATCCTGGCGTCCGGTGCTTGCACAGATTCCGCCGTCAACCGTGCGAGATACGGTGGGTGGGACTTTGCTGCCACGGCTGATTACGGCTTGCTTTCAGCAACTGCGGATGCCGCAAAGGCCTCCGGCCATGACGTACACGTCGGCAACATCCATTCATCAGACAGCTTCTACAACCCTGTGCCGAATGCCTTGGAGATCTGGCAGGGGATGAATGTCCTTGCTGTCGAGATGGAGGCCGCAGGCCTCTACGGCATCGCGGCCGCGGAAGGCGCGAGGGCCCTCACCGTGCTGACGGTGTCGGATCACATCGTGACGGGAGAGGAGACGACATCGGATGAACGTGAGCGCACGTTCGGCGACATGGTCACCCTTGCCCTCGAAGGCCTCCTCGCCGACGCCTCCTAGCTCCTGACTGCTAGATCAGCATCGTCTGAGCCCCATCGATGATCTCGATGAAGTCCGTGACGTTGAGTATCCCGTCGAGGTCGTCGTACATGTCGTCCTCGTCGAGGTCGAACATGTCGACCGACATCTTGCATGCCCACATGTGGCATCCCATGTCAGACAGGTGCTGAAGGAACGAGGGGACATCGGGTATCTCCAACTCCTCGAGCTTGGCCTTCAGCTGTTTGGTCGCCATGGCCTGCATACCGGGCAGCGGTGCAAGAGCAGCTGGCATGTGGGTGGCTGGGTTGCCAACTGGTGAGAAGTGAAGGTTGCCCATCGTCTTCTTGTTGATCATGTCCATGCCCCAGAACGTAAAGAAGATGTGAGTCTCGATTCCGTGCTCGAGCGCTCCTGATGCCATCACAAGCGCTGGGTATGCCATGTCGAGCGATCCCTTGGAGCATACGAAGGCGATCTTGCGCTCCTCGTCTTCATCTCCGAAGTCCGGAACGATGTTCGTCGCCTGATCAGTGGTCGTTTCGGTGGTCATCTGTTCTCCTTTAGATGCAGCCCTTGGGCTTCTGGAGCCCGGCTACGTATGACATCTTGCGTGCTGGCTTTTTTGGGAAGAGCTGGAACAAGCTCTTGGTCGGGATACCGCCGATCGTCGAAACCCGGCGCAAGGTCGGTGTTTCGCCCTGCTCTTTGGCATCGGAGCGCAGGAAGTCGATGACCTTCCAGTGCTCGTCGTTCAGCTCGCCGAGGCCGATGTTCGACGCGAGTACCGCGGCGAGATCCTTGTCCCACTCATCGAATTCCGTGAGGAACCCATCGTCATCTACGTGGATCTCACGATCCGCGATCGTTGTAACTGGCATCACGCACCTCCAGGAGCGTTGTCGTTGGTTTCTTCGGATGACGCTGCCTCGACAATGTCGTGTGCGACGTCGGTTTCTGAGGCCGAAACGGCCTTGAATGTATTCAGGGCCCTCGCGAGACCCATTCGGATCTCCGGGTCTCGCATCTTGCCTGCGAGGGCGAAGAGGCTTGGCGGCTTGGCTGGCTCAAGTTCGGCAGCCTGCGCCTGGCGCTGAACGGCGTCAAGCAGGCGTTCTGCAACGGCGAGCATCTCGGGCTGCGTGAGATCCTTGACGATCTCGAGCATGTCAACGACATTGTCGCCAAGGGACTCGACGTCCTCCTTTGAGAAGTTCGTGACGATTCTGTCCACGACGCCAAGGCCGGCTCCCGCGAATTCGAAATAGCCGCGCGCCTCGTAGTCGTCCATGATCTCGAGGAGCTTCGTGAAGGCACCGCTTGTAAGCGGACCGAGGTCCGACATCAATTCCATAGCGCTTTCGTATTTGGCCATGCCCTCTTCGATGTTGTTCGTGTTGCGCACGATCCGACGAAGGAGGCGCAGCATGTCAGCTGGCTCGACCCACTCCTGCACAGCCTCGAGTTCGCGGCTGGCAATACCCATCGCTTCGCTCGAGATCGGGCCGAGGTCTGAGACGAGGTCCTGCCACTGCTCACGCCTGAGTCTCTGCTCGCGCAACTCGGCAACAACGGTGTCGAGCTGGCTGGACATCCGGTCGAGTTTCTGCTCGAGCTCGTCCGTCCGGTCAGTCGTTTCGATGGTCATGATCCACCATCGTTGATCTTGCCTGCCATCAGCATCTCGTGGGGGAGCGGCATCTCTTTGCCCTTGATGAGCATGTTCCAGTAGACCCACTTGAAGATCATCTTGCCCCAGTGGTTCATCTCGGTCTCTTTCAACAACGTGAATGGACCGATACCCGGTAGCGGGTACTTGCCCGGCAGCGGCTCCGTGTCGTAGTTGAAGTCGATGAGAAGTCCCTTGCCATGGCCTGATTCGTGAAGCAGTTGGCGTGTCCGTCGAATTCCTCGACCATCGGTAGTCCTTCGATGTACCGCAGGAAGTTCTCGGTGAAGACCTCCATCGCGAAGTGGGCAACAGACCCAGCCTTGGACGTGGGCAGGTCAGCTGCATCGCCCAGGGCAAAGATGTTGTCGAAGTCCTTCGAGAGGAAGTTCCCGTTGTCGACCGGTACGAAGTTCGACTCGTTTCCGAGGCCCGAACGTGCGATGAACTCGGCACCCATGTTGAGCGGAATCGTCACGAGCATGTCGTACTCGATCTCGCGCTCATCGTAGGAGATGAGCTTCTTGCTTTCCGTGTCAACCCGTTCGAGATAGAAGTCGGTCTCGAGGCTGATGTTCTTCTCCTCGAGGATGTTCCCGAGGTGCTTCGCGGCGACCGGCTTCGTGAACGCTCCATCGAGTGGAGTGACGTAAACCAACTCGACGTCATCTCGCATGCCGCGCTCGTGGAAGTGTGAGTCGGCAAGGAAACTGAATTCAAGCGGGGCGACAGGGCACTTGATGGGCATCTCGATGATGTTGACGACCAGTCTGCCGCCCTCCCAGAAGCGCAGAGCCTCAGCGAGGTTCTTTGCGCCCTCGAGTGTGTAGAAGTCGTGCACGGTCTTGCCGTACTCATCACCCTCAAGTCCGGGCGTCTCATCCGGACGGATGTGGGCACCGGTTGCAATGATGAGGTAGTCGTAGTCGAGCGTCGTGCCGTCGGCAAGGCTCACGCTATTTTTGTCGCCCTCGATGAGGTCGATCTCCCCGACCACGTGGTTCACGCCTGGAGGTATAAAATCGACCTTCGGCTTCACCACATCGCTGGCGTTGTAGATTCCGAATGGGATGAACAGGAACCCTGGCTGGTAGTAGTGCGTATCGCTCTGGTCGACAATGGTGATCTCCCAATTGTCGTCAAGGCGAGGACGGAGTTTGTTGGCGGCCATGGTGCCTGCAGTGCCCGCTCCGAGTATGAGAATCCGTTTCACTAGGTGCTCCTTCTGGAAACTCGCAGGACTGTCAGGTGGGCCTGAAACGGGACATCTGGCGTCATCGGTTGCGGCTCCCTCTCGGTCTCGTTGGTGTGTCGAGGCCTGAAATGCCGTTGTTTCTTCTGGTCGTCAGTATACCCACCACGGTATCTATTGCATAGTTTCGTAGTCAGGAAATCGGGGATCGGTTTTCTGGGGAAGAGAGTCAGGACATCGGTATACCCTTGTCGGTATGACTCCCCCTTTCGCAATCACATACGACTATCTCTGCCCGTTCGCTCGCAACGCGTCCGAAACGATTGCTGAAGCCCTCAGGGATGGTGAGAATTTCGACGTCTCGTTCGTACCGTTCTCTCTCGAGGAGAGTCACACCGCCGACGGTGAAGTCCATCAATGGAATCTGTCGGTCAGTGATCTCGGACCCGGTGTACTGGCCCTGCTGTGGTCGATTGCCGTCCGAGACAACTTCCCGGACTCGTTCCTTGATTTTCACATAGCGATGTTCTCTGCTCGTCACGACGACGGAGCAAACATCAGCGACCCGAGTGTGATCGAAGCAGTGGTCGACCACGTCGGCCTGGAAGCCGACGAGATTCGTGAGCTTGTTGAGTCTGGTGTACCTGCCAAGATCCTCGCTGCCGAACATACGAGATCCGTTGAGGAATTCAGCGTTTTTGGCGTCCCGACCTTCATCGCAGGACACGAGGCTGTGTTCGTTCGTTTTATGGAACGTCACAGCATCGATGACCTCAGTCGTGTCCTCGACATGCTCTCGTGGACCAACCTC
>PVMK01173629.1_pt1 | contig 35804 bp, 36 predicted proteins | sample 1853481 | NCBI WGS metagenome assembly PVMK01 (sample SAMN08533507, study PRJNA380276) | Marine sediment metagenome, whole genome shotgun sequencing project. | reverse complement strand
TGAATTAAGCGGCAGTTGATTGACCATGGAGTCCTGTGAAAATACCGCGATACTCGGGTTGACCGGTCGGTGGTCCAGCGTGGAACGAACCATTGCCACAACCAGGATGGCTGCCAGTGGGGTGGCCAGTAGAGAGAACCAGAATGGCACGCGTAAATCGTTACCCGGGTCTTTACGCAGCCATTTAATAACGAACCAGGCAAGAAGGAATGCAAGGAATGGCAAAGCAATCAATTCCAGCAGGTGTGAACCGGCCAGCATGGAAAATACTTCCTTCGGGAATTCCAGGTATTCGACAAACAGGTAATTCGGCCGGTTACCATACTCGGCAATGAAAGAGGTGGTGGTCGCCTCGATAAAAAACGCTATCGAGGTGACTAGTCCCAGGTAGACGGGGAACAGCCACATGCTAATCTGGCGCAGCAATGCGAGGGTATGAAACCAGGGCTTCATTAGCAGGACCGGCGCGAACAGCATGCCAATCAAAATAATATCGAACCGGACGCCCTGCAGCAGTATGAACCCCAATCCCTCAGTTGGCGCTACCCGATCCCAGTAAACACCAACCAGCATTAGCCGGGAAACCGATAAGAAAACAAGAAAGCCAAATGCAAGACCGGCAATACGCCCGAATATGCTGATGTAGCTCTTCAAGCGCATACGAAGTGCCTCGTTCTCACCTTAGTTCTGAGTGAAGTTGTCAATATTCCGGATTCTAAATAAGGTAACATGATTACCTTTATTTGGGGGTATTCGGGGAAGAATTCATGTGGAATATGTCAATTAAGTTAAAGTATATTTTAATCATTGTTTTACTGGGTTTACCGATCCCGGTTTTGGCGGCGGATACGGAAGCTGAAAGCCTGGATTCCGATACCGCAGGATCAATAAAGCGCGATGCATTATCTCTTGATGAAATCGCAAAAGAGTTAAGCAATCCGGTTACTTCGCTGGCCACTATCAACAATGATTTCGAATACCGTATTTACCAGGGTAGTTTACCCGGTGCCGATGATGACACCGCATATATCTACACCTTGCGACCCTCGATTCCAATACCGCTGAGCAATGGCAAAAACATCCTGATGCGCTTTGGTATACCGATCAATGGTGAACAGCCCATATACGCTATCGGTAACGAACAGGTATCCCCCTTCCTGATCCGTCAAAATGCATCGACCATACCCACTGATGGCACATTCGATAATTACCATGGCCACAGTCACCTGGGGGACATTGATTTTGATATAGCCTATGGCGGTGTCAGCGACAGTGGTTTTATCAGTATGTACGGAATTGCAGGTGTACTGCCATCATCGCAGGATTTGTCACAAAGTATTGATCAATACCAGCTTGGGCCTGAAATTGCCCTTGGAAAAGTTACCGGTTGGGGTGTATACGGTGCATGGTTAACACACCTGACACGGGTCTCCGGGGAGGATAAATGGGATACCAACATGACAAGCCTGAAAATCTTTTTTGCCTATGGGCTGGGCAATGGCTGGCAGGTTTTCTCAAACCCGGTAATCGAATATGACTGGGAAGGGGGCAGCGACAATCAATTGTTTGTGCCGCTTGGTGCCGGTGTATCAAAGACAACCAGGTTCGGCAGCATGCCGATGAAACTGGCCTTTGAAATTCAGAAATATATAACCAGTCCGGACGCAATTGGCCCGGACTGGTTATTTACTTTCAGTTTTACACCTGTAATTCGGAATCCGTTTCAGGACTAGTGTAGTGTCAACCCTAACTTATTCCCAACGGTAACCAAGGTTGATACCCACGCTCTGTTCTTTCAGCCTGATCGTGGTGCCGGGAAATCCGGAGTTTGCGGTGACGATGTTTTCAGGGGCGTACATATAATGGAAGGCCAGTTCCCAGTTGGTGAATATATAATCCAGGCCAATCGTGTAGTGATCTTCAACAACGCCGGGCAGGATCAGGTTATTGGCGGCGTTGTTTTCATCGATGGGTGATTCCGCATAGTTAAAACCGGCTCTTAGAGCAAGTTTGTCGGTAAACTGATACGCGACGCCCAGGGCATATACGATCTGATCATCCCAGCCGGGATCCATGACAAAGTCATAACCGTCAGGACCCTCAACCTTCAAATCATCCATGGTTGAACTCCAGTTGATCCACTTCAGATCGGCTGACAGCGTCAGGGCATCCGTAGCCCGTACTGCGATTCCGATAGCAGCCTGTTGCGGGAAATCCAGGTCCAGCGTGTAGGTACCACCGGGGTATACCGGGCCACCCATCAGGGTCGTATCGATGTCTCCCTCGCTCAGGTTGTACTCCAGGTCGGTGAAGTTTTGTTTGCTCTTATACGAGGCACCCAGGGTTACCATCTCACTGACGTCATAAAGCAATCCGAAACTGATGCCAAAACCGAAGGCGTTGGCACTGCGGCTCAGGTCGAAGTTAAACGCTGCATCGGTGATATCGTCGCGGATTTTTTGCTGGAATGAGACCTGTTGGTAATCAATATTGATGGCCGCACCCAGGCTGAGTTTGTCGCTCATATTCCATGCCAGTGTCGGTGCCATCTGCCAGAAAGCGATATTGCTATAACCGTTCCAGATTAGATCGTTACCGGTAAAACTGGCGTTTGCCGGCATCATCAATGTTTCGGCATAGTCCACACCAAGGCCTGATGTGCCGTACATGCCGCCGCCAAAATACCAATCCGAATGGCCATCCACCGGGGCCGTCCAGCCAATGGCGGGCACACCGTATAATTCTGAGTCACTGTCGACTTCTTCACCGCCAAAGGCACTGAAGTCTGTTGAGCGGTCCGGCATGAAAGCTTCCATGGAGAAATCGGTGCGGCTGCCGATACGTGCCATACCGGCCGGGTTGGTAATGGCGGTCATGGCCGTACCCGGGTTGGCGGTTACCGCTCCGCCCAGGCTTTTCTGATAGCTACCGACGCCGATTAACTGGTAACCGTTGGTTGCCATTACCAGTGTCGGTGAGGCAAGAAGTGCAAGCACGGCAACTCTCGCCAGCTTTGTATTTATAGCATATGTCATGTCAAACTCCATTTTGGGAATCCACCCTGTCAGAGCGTTATTGTCGCCGCTGCGTGTTTGGGATTAGCCTGGAAAATAAAAGGCTGGATTCTACACTTTCTTTTGATCCGGATTAAGCATATTTGGCAAGTAGAACTGCTTGAAACGTGAAGAGTTTCCGTTCTGTTGATCTACGTCATAAAAGACACTTCTTTTAGCCGCAAAATTCGTGAATCGATAGTATTTTCGCACCTGACCTGCTTTAATTAATAGTAGAACAAGCTCTTTCGCAACGCCCCTGGCGGAAGAAGGAGTTGTTGACGATGGGCGCGTTATTTCGTGGTTTAGGTGTACTTCAGAAAGCCTGGATTTATTTCCTTATGGCAGTTTTCGTGCCCGGACTCAGCACCGCCCAGGAAAATCCACAACCACTCCCCCCCGCTGATATCGCTTCCGAGACCGCAGGACAACTGGCCATCGTGCTGGATGTGGTGGGCCCGATCGGGCCGGCCACGGCAGACTTTGTGACCGGTTCGCTGGAAAAAGCCGCAGCACGCAACGCCGAAGTAGTGGTCATCCGAATGGATACACCCGGCGGTCTGGATGCGTCTACCCGGGACATCGTTAAAGCCATCCTTAATTCGCCGCTGCCGGTGGCAACACTGGTTACCCCCAGTGGCGCACGGGCGGCCAGCGCAGGGACTTACATTCTTTATGCCAGCCACATCGCTGCCATGAGTCCTGCGACCAATGTTGGGGCAGCCACGCCCGTTTCTATTATCGGCGGCCGGCAACCGGGCGGAAAGGCGGAGTCCGGTGAAAATGAAGAGGGACTCCGAACCTGAGACCGATACCATCGACACCATGAGCCGCAAGGCAATCAACGATTCCGTAGCCTATGTGCGTGGTCTTGCAAACAAACACGGTCGCAATGCTGACTGGGCAGAGTTGGCGGTACGGGAGGCAGCAAGTATTACCTCGGAAGTGGCCCTGGAGATCGGTGTAATCGACCTGATCGCAGAAGATGTGCGTGACCTGCTTGAGCAAATACACGGCAGAAAGGTCGAAGTACAGGGCCGGGACCGGGTCCTGAACACATCGTCCTTGCTGATTGAGCAGCTTGAACCGGACTGGAAAAGTGAGCTGTTAGGTGTGATCACCAGCCCCACGATCGCTTACATGCTCCTGTTGATAGGCGTTTACGGGCTTTTCTTTGAAGGCTACAACCCCGGTGCCATATTCCCCGGTGTGATCGGGGCTATCTGCCTTCTGATCGCACTGTATGCGTTCCAGTTGCTGCCTGTGAACTATGCCGGTTTTGGCCTGCTCATACTCGGGATAATCCTGATGATCGGTGAGGCGGTAGCACCCAGCTTTGGTGTGCTGGGCATTGGCGGCGTTATTGCCGTGGTGATTGGCTCGATCATCCTGATTGATACCGATGTGCCCGGCTTCATGATTTCGCGACCCCTTATCGGTGCGATTGCACTGGTCAGCTCGTTCGGCTTGATGGCCATCATTGGCATTGCGGTGAAAGCCCGGCAAAGACCGGTGGTTTCCGGGCGCGAGGAACTGCTGGGTGCCGAGGGCACGGCCTTGTTGGATTTTGAACACGAAGGGAGCGTATTTATACACAGCGAGCGCTGGAGTGCGGTCACCGGGTCACCACTGCATGAAGGGCAGACCGTCGTAGTTACAGATATCGATGGACTGACGCTGAAAGTGCGCCCTGCTGATGAGTGAGTCGCGCTGTGTGAACCGATGTAGGAGCAGAAGACATGTTTGATTATTTCTTTGGAATCATTGCACTTGCCCTGTTGGGTATTATCTTTAGCGCCATCAAGATCTTGCGTGAATATGAACGTGGCGTCATTTTCCAACTTGGAAGGTTCTGGAAGGTCAAGGGTCCGGGCTTGATCATCGTCATCCCGGTGGTCCAGCAGATGGAGCGGGTGGATTTGCGTGTCATCGTAATGGATGTGCCCACGCAGGATGTCATCTCGCGTGACAATGTTTCGGTAAAGGTCAACGCGGTGGTTTATTTCCGTGTGATCGACCCGGAGAAAGCGATCATCCAGGTGGAGAAATACCTGGAAGCCGTGAGCCAGTTGTCACAGACGACACTGCGCTCGGTGTTGGGCCAGCACGAACTGGACGAAATGCTGGCTGAACGCGATACCCTTAACAGGGATATCCAGACCATTCTGGATCGCCAGACCGATGCATGGGGTATTAAGGTGGCCATGGTTGAGATCAAGCATGTGGACCTGGATGAGAGCATGATCCGCGCCATCGCCGCGCAGGCTGAAGCGGAACGCCAGCGGCGTGCCAAGGTCATTCACGCCACCGGTGAGAAGCAGGCCGCGACCGAATTGGTAGAAGCCGCGAAAACGCTCAGCGCCGAACCCAATGCGATCCAGTTGCGTTACCTGCAGACCCTGACAGAAATCGCCGGTGACAAATCCTCGACGATCGTCTTTCCGCTGGATTTGGTCGGGCAGCTCGGAAAAATTGTCAGTGGTGAAAAACCGTGAGTAAGGTCTGGATATTGGTTGCAAACCAGGCAGAGGGACAGATTTACTCAGCGACCCGGATTCCGGGAACCCTCATGCTGACAGATACATTGACCAATGAAGAGGGTGCGGCCCACTCACGTGACCTGGTTTCAGATGCGCCAGGCAGGGTGCATGACCGCATGGGTTCGGCCCGCCACAGCATGGAGCCGGATACCGGTGTGAAAGAGGAGAGCCGCCGCCGTTTTGTAAAACAGATGGTTGAGCGGCTTGAGTCTGCACATTTACGCGGTGAATTTGACCGGTTGGTACTATTGGCAGCGCCGGCGGTACTGGGTGTGATACGCAAGACATTAACCAGCAATCTTACAAAGGCAGTGATCAAGGAAATCCCCAAAGATGTCATTGGCCAGGATCTGGACAAAATACAGTCACAACTGCGACGATCATTTGAGCTGAAGTAAAAGACTCACCACAAGGGAATACAGAAGCCATGTATGCGCAGGTACTGCACGAATGCAGACCGGTTACAGAAAAGCCGCTTGTATTGACTGAAATGGATAAACCGGTTGCGGCTGCCGGGGATGTGCTCATCAAGGTACATGCCTGCGGAATTTGCCGGACCGATTTGCATGTCGTGGAAGGTGAACTTGATCCTGGAAGATATGTTCTGCCGATTATTCCAGGGCACCAGGTTGTTGGCACCATTGAGTCAACGCCAAATGAATCCCCGTTACGACCCGGTCAGCGTGTTGGTGTGCCGTGGCTGAATGCGACCTGTGGCAGCTGTCGGTTCTGCCAATCCGGTCGGGAAAACCTGTGTGAACACCCCGAGTTCACCGGCTGGACAAAAAATGGAGGCTTTGCCGAATATGTCACCGCACCTGCCAATTTCGTCTATGAACTTCCACCACAGCTATCTGATATCGAAGTGGCACCGTTACTGTGTGCCGGGATTATCGGTTATCGCTGTCTGCGCCAATGCGAACTTGAGAACTGGGCGGGAGCAAAGCTTGGCTTATACGGTTTTGGCGCGGCAGGTCATATCGCTATCCAGATAGCCAGGTATCGCGGCGCGGATGTGTATGTCTGCACGCGTGACCATGAGCGTCACCAGAAACTGGCTGAGGAACTCGGAGCAAAATGGGTTGGCGGAACGTTTGAGGCACCACCGGTAAAACTTGATGCTGCCATCATTTTCGCCCCCGCCGGTGAAATAGTACCGGTGGCATTAAAAGCTCTGGACAGGGGTGGGCGATTGGTACTCGGTGGTATCCACATGAGTAACATTCCGGAATTTCCCTACCAGGATATTTATTGGGAGCGCGTGATCCGGTCGGTAGCCAACAATACAAGAGTGGATGGCAGGGAATTCATTGCAGAGGCGGTACAGGCAAACATCCAGACACATACACAGGTTTTTCCACTTACAGAAACCAACGAAGCCCTACTGGCACTGAAGCACGATGCCATCAAGGGTGCCGGTGTATTGGTCATGGATTCCGGAGAGTCGCTTCCGCGGTGCTGGATGGACCCCCAACCGGGATGATGAACTCATCAGGTGAAGGAACGCATACCATCAGGTTGATCGGCAAACTAAACCTGATCGATACCCGCTTAACGGTCAACCACTCACTTTTCCGAATGGCGGTGGAGTTCCCGACTAAATTTGCCGATCTGCCGGAGCATGTGTTCATAATGAGAGCCGCGCCAATAGATTTTCATGCAATCCTGGCACTGCCAGAATTCCCGGAATCGTTGGAAAATTTCCGGGTCAATTTGCCCCCTGATGACGGCCTTGTCGACCGGGTGAATCCGGCCGTTGCAATCCATGCAGCGTGTAAAGGGTTGTAGTTGACGAAACAGGTCCAGTGCAAGCAGGATTTCCTGTAATTGCTGTTGAGGCTCGTCATGCCGCAGCCAGTACCCGTGCGTCACACGGCTCTGCTTCAGTATCCCCAGGTCCCTGGTCAGGATGATGCGTTGCTGTTGAAGGGATAAATCAATAATCGTGACATCATCCCAATCCCGGTAATATGCCGCGTCGAACCCCAGCATTCGAAGAAAGCGGGCGAGCTTTCCCAGGTGTACATCCAGGATAAAACGTGTGCGGCGCAAAGGCCTGGGACGCAGGTGAATGACCGGGCTGATATCCAGGCGCTCAAATACGGGATAGACGGCAACCCGTTCACCGCCCCGCAGCCGGTGGGAGAAATTCACCGATTGGCCGTCTACCAGGATCAGGTCAATGGCTGTATGGGGTACGCCCATGGCCTGGATCGTATCTTTGACCGACGGGCTGCCGTAAAAAGGTGAGCGGAAGGTGGTCTTGTGTTGCTCTGCCGGCAGGAAATCATTCAGTTCCTCGTAAAAGCGAAACTCGGCAAAGCGAATCTTTCGGGGATGGTTGTCAGTAGTTGCCATGACTCTTTATTTCCCGTGGGGATTACAAAAGCAATTTGTAATCAATGTCCCGAACTATTAGAGGAATAATACTGCAAGAGGCCGTAAAAACGTCGCTACGGGACTTTTATCGCCGAAGTAGGGGCGGGGTGCAGGAGCTACTCTTCTTCGTCGGGTCCAAATTTCTTTACTGGCTAGTAACGGAAGTTCGATCCCCGGTACTGTAAATAACAGAATAGGCCAAATGCGGACATGGGTCTCTCAACTGCTTTGCAAACAAATCCGGATTAACTATGCTTTCATTCAATGGTGACCCCTTTGCTTTTGGTCAGCGTATTGTTGCAAGATATGGTCCATGCAGAAAATTCCTGATTTTGTCCGCCAATTTTACTTACATGAGCAATGCAAAAGTTCGGCTATGACCCGTTATCCGCGACTGCACCGAGCCCTGGTGGGTTTGGGGGCAGCACAGAGCCTGCTTTTGGGGTTCGTGCTGATTGTATCCCCATCCCTGGCCCTGGCACTTTTCCTCTCGCCCAACGCGGCAGCCGATATTGCAACCGAGTCTGGTCTGTCAATTGGATCAATCATTGATCTCCTATTGTCGTTCGTAGGTAGTCTTTTGGTTTTTTATGCCTTTGTGATGGGGGCAGTGGCGGTTTGTTTTAATCGGCACTCAATCCGTATTAAAGGGTACGGTGAATTACTTTCAGGAGGACTGTTCCTGTGGGTAGCATTTACGTACCGAGAATATCTTGTTATTACATTGATATTGCTTGCGGTTCAACACTTCGCGGTTGGCATCACATATTTGATCACTACAAATGAGAGATCAAACATTGAAAACGGGTAAGCTTTCGCGACTATTTTGGTAAAACTCTTGAGGGGCAGCAATTGGCCGCATCCAGCCCGTCGCATCGCCGAAAATTACGTTTCCAGTGAGCGGGGTAGTTTTCTGAGAAACCTCTCCTTTAAAGACACGCTGGCTTTTGCCAGACACCAACGGAGATAAAAACAACGTGAAAAAATTCATTCTGATCGTGATGGTTGTATTCGCAATCCTGATGTTGCCGCTGCTTGGCGGATCAATAATCTGGATGCTTGACGGCGCGGATGGACTGGATGTCGACGGAATGGCCCGAGTGAATGGCCGGCCGGCTGAAACCATCACCGTGGGAGACGGCTGGCAGTACTACGGTGGGGACGCCGGCGGTAACCGGTATAGCGACCTGGGCCAGATCAACCGAGGCAACGTGGCGCATTTATCGGTGGCCTGGCAATACAGGACCGGCGACCTGGAAAACCGTCCCGAAGCCATTCGCCAGTCTGCAACCGAGGGAACGCCGCTGCTAGTCGAGGATTCACTGGTTTTCTGCACGCCCTTCAACGAAGTCATTGCGGTGCATCCCGGCACCGGCGAAGAATTATGGCGTTTCGATCCGCAAATAAACCTTCAGCAGGATCCCGCCAATCAGTATGTCTGCAGGGGCGTTGCCTACTGGCAGGACACAGCCCGCGGCGACAACTGTTCCAGCCGCATCCTGATGGGCACCAATGACGCCCGCCTGATTGCGATTGACGCGAAAGACGGCAGCCGCTGCACCGGTTTCGGTGACAACGGGGAAGTGCGCATCGATCCAGGAATGGAGTTGTGGTGGGAAGGTGAATTCCAGATCACTTCACCGCCCGTGGTCGTGGGCGACACCGTCATCGTCGGCTCGGCCATTGGCGATAACGCGCGGGTCGAAGCGCCGGCGGGCACCGTCCGGGCATTCGATGTACGCAGCGGTGCGGCTCGGTGGCAATGGGATCCGATTCCCCGCTCCCCGGACAATCCAGCCAGTGCGACCTGGCAGGGAAAACAGCCGCCGCGCGAAGGGCACGCCAACGTCTGGGCCCCCATGTCGGCAGACCATGAGCGCGGCCTGGTCTTTCTGCCCACCAGCAGTCCCAGCCCCGACTTTTACGGTGGGTTGCGGCCCGGTGACAACCAGCATGCGAATTCTGTCGTGGCCCTTCAAGCAGATTCTGGTGAAATGGCCTGGAGTTTCCAGACCGTACACCATGATGTCTGGGACTATGACCTGGCGTCCCAGCCCGGGCTTTACTCGGTCTGGAAAGATGGCCGGTCCCACGATGTGGTGGCCCAGGCGACAAAAACCGGTTTCATTTTCGTACTGGATCGCGACACCGGAGAGCCTTTCCTGCCGATCGAAGAACGACCGGTCCCACAGACCGGAGTGAAGGGTGAGCGCCTGTCGCCCACCCAGCCGTTTCCGGTCGAGACGCCACCGCTGGTCCCTTCAGAGATCACCGGGGATGACGCGTTTGGAATCACCTGGTTCGACAAGCGCCAGTGTCGCAAGCGGATTGAAGCATCGGTGGCACAGGGCCTGTACACACCGCCCAGCGAGCAGGGCACGCTGCTCTATCCATTCACCGGTGGCGGTGCGAACTGGGGCAGTACCGCGTTCGATCCCGGCCGCAACCTGCTGGTCGTGAACATGAGCAACATCGCTCATCACGTCATGTTGTTTGAAAGCGAGGAACTGAAGAATATTCGCAAGGTCTTTCACGACCAGGAAGTATCGCCTCAGCAGGGTGCGCCTTACGGCATGAAGCGGGAGATGTTGATGTCGAAGCTGGGCCTGCCGTGCACCTCGCCGCCCTGGGGAATCATCGCCGGCGTAGACCTGGCGACTGGCAGGATCGTATGGCGCAAAACACTGGGCACTACCGAGGATCTCTCGCCGGGTCCGGGAACCAAACTGGGCACGCCCAATCTGGGAGGTCCCGTCGTTACCGCAGGCGGCCTGGTGTTTATTGCAGCTGCGCTGGACAACTATTTGCGCGCCTTCAACCTGGAAAACGGCGAAGAACTCTGGAAAGGTCGGCTCCCGGCCGGGGGCCAGGCGACGCCGATGACCTATGAATGGGAAGGGCGCCAGTACGTGGTGATCTTCGCCGGAGGGTATTCAAGGATCGGGTCGAAGTTGGGAGATTACCTGGTGGCTTTCAATTTGCCTGAGTAATTTCCCGGTCTGCCAGACCAGGCGCCCATCATGCCGGATCACGCAACCTGGACCAATATTTGGGGTCAGGTGCTTTCTGCTGTTTTCAGACCATAGATCCAACCTTTCCTGATCAACCATTTCTCTACCTCGACCGCAAATAAAACGACCAGGGGCAGGGTGAAACAGATAAATAATTCATCCATGGTCAATGGTGTGGTGCGGAATATAAAGTTGAAAAACGGATGGTAGATGACGAACAGATGAAGCCCTATCGTCAGTATCACGGTGCCAAGCAAGGGGAGGTTACCCATGAAGCCGATACTGAAGAGTGACTCATGCTCAGAGCGGATTACAAAAACATGCGCCAACTGTGAGAATGTCAGAACGGTAAAGACCATAGTCTGCCAGTTTTGGGAGCCGCCATGCCAGGCCCATGCCTGCGCACCGAGAGAAAGTGCAGCGATAAGCAGTCCTGTTCCGGCTATATGTTGCCACATGCCATGGACAAAAATACTCTCATCCGGTGGACGGGGTGGTCGCTTCATTATGCCGCTTTCCTGTGGCTCTACGGAAAGGGCCAAGCCTGGCAAGCCATCGGTCACCAGGTTGATCCAAAGTATCTGAATAGGAATCAGGGGCAGGGGCAATCCCAGGAACGGGGCCAGAAAGAGGGTCCAGATCTCACCGGTATTGCTTGTCATCGTGTATTTGATGAATTTCCGGATGTTATCGAAGATTCGCCGGCCTTCACGTATGGCGCTCACAATGGTGGCAAAGTTGTCGTCGGTGAGTACCATATCGCTGGCCTCGCGTGCGACGTCCGTCCCTTTCCGGCCCATGGCAATACCGATATTGGCCTGTTTGAGTGCCGGTGCATCATTGACGCCATCACCGGTCATCGCAACATATTCGCCCTGTTTCTGTAAGGCGGTAACAATTCTGATTTTCTGTGTGGGTGATACCCGTGCATAAACGTGAATATCCCTGGATTTTTGCAGGAAATCTTCCTCCGACAGCTGATCCAGCCCTGCTCCCGTAAGAACGCCGGCGTCAGTACTGATGCCCAATTGCTGCGCAATGGCCCGTGCAGTACCGGGATGATCGCCCGTGATCATGACGGGTGTTATGCCTGCGGACCGGCAATCTTGAATGGCCTGGGCGACCTCGGGCCTGGGTGGGTCGATCAAGCCAACCAGACCAAGCAAGGTCAGCCCGGATTCCACTGCGTCCACGCTTAAATCGGTAGGCAAGCCGGGAAACTTTCGCATGGCGATGGCCAGAACACGGTAACCCTGTTCAGCAAGGTCACTTGACTGCTTGAGTAAGGCCTCTTTATTTAATTCGGTCTCACCCCGGGAGGTGAGCTGGTGCTTACACAAGGATAGAACGGCCTCTGGAGCACCCTTACTGAATGCCACAACAGAATCGCCTACCTGGTTCAGGGTCGTCATGGTACGACGATCAGCATGGAAGGGTAATTCAGCAAGTCTCGGCAGGGATTTTTCGAGTTCAAATTTGTCACACTCCACATCCAACGCGCCGAGATAGAGAGCGATTTCAGTGGGGTCGCCGGTAATCTGATGCTTGAAATCCCGGTTGACATTGGTGCACAAGGCCAGTGCCCTGGTCAGCCATTGCCACAGTTCATGAGAATCGCCGGTTTCACTCAGGCTGTTTATCTCACGGCCATCAGCGTAGATGACTGCCAGGCGCATTTCATTGAGGGTCAGCGTGCCGGTTTTATCCGAACAGATATAGGTTACGGAACCCAGGGTCTCCACAGCAGAGAGCCTGCGCATCAAGGCATTGTGTCGCCCCATTTTCCTGGCGCCAAGGGCCAATGAGATGGCCACCACCGCCGGCAGTGCTTCCGGAATTGCAGCGACGGCAATGCTGACTGCCGTCAATATCATCAGGAATAATTCTTCACCACGCAGCAACCCGCTGGTAAAAATGATTGCGGCAATAATCAGAACGGCGATGGCAAGTCGTTTTCCAAAGCGTGCCAGCCTGTTCTGCAACGGGGTAAGTATATCCTTTGACCCGCGCAGCAATGTGGCAATGCGCCCCAGCTCAGTCAAGGCGCCGGTTGCAACGGTAATACCCATGGCGTGGCCACGAGTAACCCGGGTACCCTTGTAGGCCATATTCAGCCGATCACCCAGGGGGACATCCGGGTTATCGATTATTGATATTTGCTTGGTAACAGGCAAGGATTCGCCGGTTAATGCCGCTTCCTCCACTTCGAAATCAACCGTCTCAAAAAGGCGTAAATCGCCTGGGACAATATCACCCGCTTCCAAAAAAACAATATCACCGGGAACCAGTTGATCGGCGGGAATGTGCTGTATGTGACCGTTACGGCGAACGTTGGCTCCAGGAGAAGTCATCTTGCGCAAAGCATCCAGGGCCCGTTCAGCACGATATTCCTGTACTGATCCAAAAACAGCATTCAGCGCTACGATAATCAAAATCACCAGGGTGTCATGGAATTCACCCAGGGCGCCTGCAAGAACGGCCGCTATCAACAGCACAACAATCATGACATCGGAAAACTGACGCAGAAATTTTTCCAGGAAGGTGGTTCTTACCGCTTCTTCTATGGCGTTTTCACCAAATTGCACGGCACGGAGAGAGGCTTCTTCCTGGCTAAGTCCGCGCGCGGGAGTTACCTCGAGGCCGGCGGCTACCTCTGCTTCAGTGCGGGTATGAAAAGCTTGATTCGAGTTCATGTTGTTTGAATGCGCGTGCGAGTTGATTGATGGCTAGCTCTCCAGTAATGCGACCTGATCGCCAACCGGACTACTGGCCCGGCTTGGGCGGTCGTCGCTAATTAATTCTGCCATCCCACTGCCTGACCAGGCAAATGGGACAACGAAGTTGTTCCATGAGTGACCGCAGCGACTCAGGTTTCAGCAGTTCTTCGGAAGCTCCGAGTACCAGCATATCTGCACGCTCTGCGCGTGCAGTGGCGATCAGGTTCTGTATCCCTGAACCCGGTAACAGCAGGATGGGGGCGGGATCGGACAGCAATAACTCACTGTTCAGGCGATCAAGCGTAGCCGGGTCATCAACGGCAACGATAATGCGCTGTTGTGACCGGCGGGTATGTAAAGGCGGTGCAATTGGCGACGCTGCAAATATCCGCAGTGGCTCGAAAATCGTAATGTCCGCTGAATACGCCGTTTCTCTCAGTAAGCTGATGGTAGAGCCCCGTACTTTACGAAACGTATGGGATACACCCATGCGTTGGGCAAGGCCGGCAATCGCCCTGCGGGCAGTGCGTGTTTGTAGCGTAATGGTGCGCTCGAACTGGTCGCTGTGGATTTCACGCACGCTCAGGGTGAGTCGGCATAGTTCTTTGAATGGCAGGGCGGCTGCCCGTTGCAATGCATCATCTTCAATGAACACACCCTGCAGATCAATTTCCGTATCTTTGCCCAGTAGCGGCTGAAGAACATTCAGTAGTTGTTGACTCGAGCTACCTGTCCCGAGAACCACGGCAACCCGTTGCGTGACTGTATCAGGAAGTCTTGCCGGCATTGGCACCTTCCTCCTGCATCGGACCCTTGCCGCTGAACGCATGCAGCTTTTCTGCGAAATCGAGCAGGCGCGCGCGTATTTTATGATTCACGCTGTCCTTTGGAAATTCGCCATTTTTACAACGTTGACCGGTAGGTATTCCGGTGAGAAGCTCCAGGCAACGATCGACATGGTCAACCGGGTAAACGTGAAACTGACCGGCTTCGACCGCTTCGATGACGTCGCGTCGCAACATCAGGTGCTTCACATTGGCAAGTGGTATCAAAACCCCTTGATTGCCACTCAGCCCTCGTTTGCTGCATATGTCAAAGAAACCTTCTATTTTCTCGTTGACCCCACCAATTGCCTGGATTCTTCCGTGTTGATCCATTGACCCCGTTATCGCCAGGGTTTGTTTGATCGGAGTTTTCGCCAGTGCCGACGCCAGGACGCAGAGTTCCGCTGCGGAGGCGCTGTCTCCATCGACCCCGCCATAGGATTGTTCGAAAACCAGGCTGGCCGAAAGGGACAGGGGTTTGTCGGTAACGTAGTGCGATCTCAGGAATCCGGCCAGGATAAGGACACCCTTGGAATGCACCGGGCCGCCCAATTCCACCTCACGTTCGATATCGATGAGTTTGCCCGAGCCCAGTGCTACCGTTGCGGTAATACGCTGTGGGCGGGCAAATGCAAATCCGCCAAGCTGCATAACGGCCAGACCGTTAACCTGGCCGATCCGGGCACCGGTGGTCTCGACCACCATTGTGTCGCGAAGTATCTCTTCCTGCATCCGGTCCCGGTAGCGGCTTGCGCGGTGGATGCGGCTGTCGATCGCCTGTTGTACGTCTTCAGCGCCAATCAATTCCCTGCCATTCTGACCCGCCCGGTAATGTGCTTCACGCATGATGTCTGTCATCTGCCGTATATCGGCTGAGAGTCGCTCACTGTCGCCTGCATGGCGTGCGCTTTCTTCCATCAAGCGGGCAACTCCGGCGCGATCCAGATGTTTGAGGTTTTCCTGACGCACGACCGAAGCCAGCATGCGCGCCAGGTGCTCAATATTCTGTTCATTGCGCCCGATCTGGTCTTCGAAATCCGCCGCTATTTTGAAAAGCTCTGAAAATTCGGGATCGTACCGATCCAATAAATAGTAATAGATGCGTTCACCAATCAGGATGACCTTAAGATCCAGCGGAATCGGCTGCGGCTCCAGCGAGACTGTGCTGACAAGGCCAATGTCATCGCCCAGTGAGCGTATCTGCAGTTCGCGGGATTTGATCGCACGCTTGAGTCCCTCCCAGGCGAGCGGGTATGAGAGCACTTTTGCCGCGTCCAGAACCAGGTATCCGCCGTTGGCCCGGTGTAATGCGCCAGCGCGGATAAGGCTGAAGTTGGTAACCAGCGTACCGAACTCTGCCTCGTGTTCGATCTTGCCGATCAGTTCAGCAAAACTGGGCTTGTCTTCGAACACCACCGGCGCACCCTCGCATTCACTCCTATCCACCAGTATGTTGATCGCGTAGCGCCGCATTGCGGCAGATTCTTTTGAGCGCAGTATTTCCTTCATCCGGGCGGGTAGCCCGGGTCCGTCAGAAGGTTTCAGGAAGAGCCCGACGTTGTCAACGATATCGGCCTGCATCCTTTCCAGGTGTTTTACTACTACGGGAATACCCCGGTATTTTTGCTTGAGTTCGTCCACCAGACCAGTTACCGCGAGACCTGCGACATCATGTTCAAGCTGGCGAAACTTTTGCCGCATTTCACGTGCGCGTTTGGGCGCAGAGCGCATCATGCGCTGTAATTGTTCGGTCAGCTCGTCAATGTCCGCGTGAATTTTACGTTGCTGTTTTTTTGGAAGTTTCTCGAACGCCTCCGACTTGATAACCTCATCGCCGCGCATCGGGATAAAGGCGACACCTGTAGGTGTCTGAATGACACCGATGCCACGCTTGTGGGCATCTTGCTCAATGGCCTCAAATGCCTTTTCCTGCTGTTCCTTAAACTCCTCCGCGATGGTTTCATGCTGCAGCTGGAAATCCTCACTTTCAAAGGCAGCAGGGATTGCCGTCTGGGCATCCTGGATGGCGTTTTCTACATCGACGCGCAGTCCTTTGCTGACCCCCGGAGGCAGTCTCAGTGCCCCGGGTTGCCGCGGGTCATCGAAGTTATAGACATAACACCAGTCTGAAGGGATGTCCTTGTTGTGGGCTTTCTTTTCAAGGAACTGGCGTACAAAGGTGTGGCGGCCGGCGCCTGATGGCCCGAGCACAAACACATTGTGCCCATCGACGTCGATTTCTGTTGCGAATTGAATGGCTTCGACCGCTCGATCCTGGCCGGGAATCTCGCTGAAGTCGGCAAGACTTGCAGTGGATTCAAATGTTAGTTGCCCGGGGTCGCAACGATGATACAGTGCACGCGCCGACAATGACTTTCCCGGTTTATAACTCATCTCTATCCAGTCCTCTTCAGTTAAATAACCCGCATATAACACCAAGAGTCCAAGGATCATCATCGCATGGGCAGATGCCCGTTTATATCAATATTGGTGGGATTTTGCAGTTAAACTTCAAATAAGTCAGCTTTACTTGATCCAGATCATTTACTTTTTATTTACAGGGAGGAACGTATCTATTAATAGAGGCGAATAAAAACTGCTTCAGCCGTCTTGTATGGCAGGTCCTGGGGGATTGGATATTTCGATCCGAAAGGAGATTGATCATGACATCAAAGAGCAAAATTAGGGCCAAAGAAAAGGTTCAGCTAAAGGAAAAACCCGAAAGCAAATTAGAAGACACCGAAGTAATGCAAACGGAGTCTCTCTTACCCAATCTGCGCAATGAGATAGAGGACACAATCACACGAGCCCTTGAGGGTTGGCCGCACTTCGGCTCAGCATGGCGTTGGCCGGAATTCGAATCACTGGGAAAAATCGACTTGCCGAAGTGGCACGCGACTGCCAGGAATCTTCCCAGGGTTGATTTCTCTGAAATTGACGATGGTTATGAATTAACTGCAGAGCTACCCGGCATGAGCGAGGATGACGTGGAATGCACCTTGTCCGGGAACATGTTGACCGTGAAGGGTGAAAAGCAGGAAGTAAAGGAAGAAGAGAAGAAGGGCTTCTACCTCAAGGAACGGCACTACGGTTCCTTCATGCGCAATTTCACACTCCCTGAAGATGTGGATACCGACAAGCTGGAAGCCGAGGTATCAGATGGCGTACTGCGAGTATTCATGCCGAAATGTGAGAAAAAGCAGAAGTCGCGAAAGATTAAGGTGAAAAAATCCTGACATCCGCCTGGGGATGGATATGGCCGGTTTCCAAATCACGGACAAGCTTGGAGACAATCTGTTCTCCCGGCTTGTCGTGCTCAGACGCTGGTTTCATCAACATCCCGAGCTGGCTTTTGAAGAGGCCGATACAGCCCGGAGAATCATAGCCGAGCTTGAACGTCTCAAAATTGCGTGTGACTACGCAGGTGTCGGTCATGCGGTTATTGGCCGGATTCCAGGTTGCGACCCCAAAAGAATGGCGATTGGCTTGCGGGCGGAGATGGACGCATTGTCTGGCACAGAGTCCACAGGGGCATCGTACGTCTCGATTAATCCCGGGAAAATGCATGCCTGCGGCCACGATGTGCACATGGCCATGCTGATCGGCGCGGCTGACATGTTGGCCAGGGATCCGCCTCCAGGACCGGTAAACCTGATTTTTCAGCCTGCGGAAGAGAATGGCGGCGGAGCGAGAACAGCGATCACAGACGGCGCATTGAAAAATGTGGCTGCTATATTCGCCGGGCACGTAACACACGAGTATACGACTGGACAGATCATGGTGCGCGATGGTTCGGTCACCTCGCAATCCGATCGTTTTTTGATTCGCATTCGCGGCAAGGGTGGGCATGGTGCACGGCCGCACGAGGCGATCGACGCGGTCGTTATCAGCGGATTTCTGATCACTGCACTGCAGACACTGGTATCACGCGAAACCAATCCGCTCTATTCGGCCGTCGTCACCATAGGCCAGGTTCGCGCTGGTTCGGCCGCCAACGTGATTGCCGAGGAAGCGGAACTCAAAGGGACCATACGCACATTCAGACAGGAAGTCAGACACAACATTCATCATGGTATGGAACGCATGATTGGCGCCGTGGCTGAGCTGCATAATGCCGAGATTGAAATCAGCATTAGCGAGGGTTATCCGCCGGTGATCAATGAACCTATGGCGACTGCCGTGGCTCGCGCGGCAGCCAGGGAGATTGTCGGCAATGATCATGTCGTCGCAGCCGAGTTTTCAAGTATGGGTTCCGAGGACTTTTCCTACTACCTTGATCAGGTTCGCGGTGCTTTTGTGCGCTTTGGTGCGCGGCCCCCTGACTGGGAGCCGATTCCGTTACACAGCCCCGCGTTTGATATTGATGAGAAAGTACTCGCCGTTGGTGCGCGTTTCTATAATCATATCGCGCGCTTGGCGCATGACCAGATCGAGGCCCTTGCCAATGGAGTTTAACAACTGTGCTGAGCCAACCGTGGGCGTCGAATGGGAACTGCAGCTGGTCGATGCACAGACCTTAGATTTGTTTGATGGCATATTGCCATTGATGGAGTTCTTCCCTGACACTGATTATGTCAAACCTGAGTACATCCAGTCCTGTGTTGAACTGACCAGCTGTGTTTCAAAGACAAGCGACGAAGCCGTCGCACATATCAGTCACTCACTGGCACAGATTCTGCAACGCTGCCGTGAACTTGAAATGCGTGTTTGTGGTGCCGGCACACATCCTTTCTGCCGGCGACTTGCATTGATAACGCCGACACCGCGTTACATGCGGCTCGAAAAAAGCGCCGGCTACCTGGCGCAGAGGCAGATAACATTCGGTATGCACGTGCATATCGGCATGAGTTCCGGTGATGAAGCGATTCGCGCTATGTCGCATTTGATCCCGGCGCTACCCGCATTTATCGCCCTGTCCGCTAACTCACCGTTCTGGCGGGGACACCGGACCGGGCACGCCGCCTATCGACATCGCATCCTCGCGGCTGCATCCCAATATGGTTTTCCGGTCGCGTTCCGCGACTGGGCGGGTTTTAACAGCTTTTACAACGCCGCACTGAAATCGGGCATGATCAGGGACTTCAAGGACATCCACTGGGATATTCGCCCGCATCCCGGTTTCGGCACCATTGAGATCCGTACCATGGATGCGGCATCCGACCTGCAGACCCTGAGCGCGCTGGTTGCGTTCGCCCGTGCGATGGCGGTTTGTATGGCGCGGGCGGAACCAGAAGAAGTGAGCCGGGTGCTGCCGCTTGGGCTTCCTGCGTGGATTGAAAAGGAAAACTGTTATCGTGCCGGTCATTGCGGGCTCAGCGCTGAATTCATTTACAACGAAAAAGGTGAGCACCGGCCGTTGCGTGGGCTGATTAAAGATCTGGTCAATTTCTGTAAACCAGCTGCCCACGACATTGGTGAGAGCAAAAACCTCGAGCTTGCTTGGCAAGTCCTGATAGACGAACCCGGCTACTCACGTCAGCTGAAGATCTATGCTGAAAGCCACTCAACGTGTGCTGTTGCGGAGGATTTGAAGAACCAGTTACTGATTGAGGAACGGCAATTAATTTCCGCTGCATGAGGGTGCAACGATCCATTCAAATCAGTTTAAGACGCTTACCAACCTCGACCGCTTCGATCCGTTTATGCACTTGCAACTTGTACATCAGGTGTTGAATGTGTGTGCGCACCGTTCTGATGCTGATTGACAAGGTCGTGGCGATGTCCTGGGTGCTGGTTTTATCTGCTAATAGCGTCAGGACTTCAGTTTCCCGTTGTGACAGGTTGCCAAGTTGAATGATGGGCGGAGGTTGGAGATTGAAGGCTTCCAGGGCTTGGTCTTCAGGGCGGCAAATGTGTATCAATATCCCATTTTCAATCTTGTCGAAAACGGTGAGACAACTGACACCAAATGGTACGAACTGGCCGGAAGCCGATTTACAGGTAAATTGAAAACTGTTCACCGGTTCACTTCGGAATGCCATGGCCCTGACCGGGCAATGTCTGCAACAGTAGCGGTTGCCGTAGTGGTCTTTTCCGGATAATAATTTCCAGCACTTTTGCCCCAGCGCTTCGGAGGCCGGATAACCTAACGACTCTTCTGCGGTGGTGTTCCATAAAACAATTTCACCGCGTTTATCAACCGCAAATGCAGTGTCCCCGGTGATATAATTATCAGTCTGAATATCCACGCACCGCTCCCAAGTATGCGCTCCATGACAATAAGCAATCCTTTGTTTTATGTCATACGCGGTCTGAATAGAACTTCAAAAACCACCTCAGATTTAATCTATACCTCTTATATGCGGAAGGTCTTGATCTAGGTCATTAAAGAAGTTGATGTAGGAAGTTTTACTTCGGGAAGAGACAGGACATCCATCAGACCGAATCACTTCAGCTTTTGTCCTTAGCCTGGATCATTGAATGTAGAATATATGGATATGTTAAACCACCACATCCCACACGGTACGCAAAGGGTATTTATCGGCATCCCCATCGATAATCAATCTCAACAGCATATTAACGAATTACTAAAACCCATTAAGGACTCACGACAGGATATTCGCTGGGTGCCTGAAAACAACCGGCATCTGACACTCGCTTTTCTAGGCAACAGGCCGATTTCCGAGGTTGATAATTTAATTCAACAATTTGATGAAAGCTATCAACAGGAAACACGTTTTCAATACAGGCTATCAACGCTGGAGCGTTTTCCGGACCCCGCAGGCCGAATCATTGCGCTCACCAATGAGCCTGCCGGATCACTGGATGAGCTTTTTCAAGTCACCTTAAAACTTTTACAAAGAAACGAAATTGAATTTAGTCGAAAAAAGTTTCGACCACATGTCACCCTGGGAAGAATCAAAAGGCCCAAACACGTTAAAAAGACATTTGATCAGCAAATTAATATCAACCTGAACATCACTAAAATAACACTCTATCAAAGCACTCTTTCAGAATCCGGAAGCATCTATCTTCAATTAAAAGAGATCCAACTAAATAATGTGACCTGAGAGTCATGTGGTCACTGACAATAAAATCAGAACTTTCTTACAATTTATCACTTATAAGTGAATCGGGGGCAGTCACGAGACTTTGTTATCAGGGCATATGTCTTGATGCCTTTATGGTAGTAAAATGCTATGAAATTTTCAGGAGTGAATTCATGAATTTTGTCAGGTTGTTGCCCGTTATTCTCAGTATCCTGTTATTGGCTGCGCACTTTTTCCGTGCCAGTGAGAATATCTATGTGTTCGTCCTGTTGATTTTGCTGCCGCTGTTGGTGGTCAAAAAGTCCTGGGTGCCCTGGTTGCTACAAGTGGCCCTGGTACTTGGGGCGGTTGAATGGCTGCGTACGCTGATGTTTGTTGCGCAGATGCGGATTGAATTTGGCATGCCCTGGGCGCGTATGGCCATTATCCTGGGTGCGGTGGCATTGTTTACGGGTTTTTCCAGCCTGGTGTTCAGGGGAAAAGCGCTGCGCAAGAGATATTCAGGCCGGAAAGTGACAGAATAAGCGTACCGTTTATATGTATAACTTACTGATCACATTTTTCCTGGTGGCCATCCTGGTCTCATTCCTGTGTTCCTTACTGGAAGCGGTGTTGCTGAGCATCACGCCATCGTATGCGCAGCTTAAATTAAAAGAGGGCGGACGGATCGGGCGGCAGCTTGAATCCTTCAAGTCCAATATTGACCGTCCATTGGCCGCAATTCTGACGCTCAATACCATCGCCCACACCGTGGGTGCAATTGGAGTGGGTGACCAGTCTGCCAAAATATGGGCAGATACCAACCCGATGATCACCGGTGTGGTGGTGCCTGTGATCATGGTGCTGGGTATTTTGATCCTGTCTGAAATCATTCCAAAAACATTGGGTGCCAATCACTGGAAAAAACTGGTGCCGTTCACCGTCAACACTCTCGAAGTCATTATTTTACTGCTATACCCGCTGGTCTGGCTCAGCCAGATCATTACGCGGAAGCTGAAAAAGGATAAATCGCAAAGTATCTTCTCGCGCTCGGAGTTTCTTGCCATGGCAGAAATAGGAGTCACCGAAGGTGTGTTTGAGAAACAGGATTCGGAAATCATTGGTAATCTGCTACGACTGGAAACGGTGCGTGCCGAAGACATCATGACGCCCCGGACGGTGGTGAGACTGGCCTCCGAGGACCAGACCATCAAGGAATTCTACAAGGAGGCGGGTGAATTACCGTTCTCCCGAATACCACTGTTTGAAGGCAAGGAGAAGGAACACATCTCCGGTTACTTCCTGAAAGCCGAATTAATGGAAAACCTGGTGCAAGGTCAGGGTGATGAACACCTCATTACCATCAAACGTCAGATTACCGTGGTGCCTGAGTCATTGCCGATCTCGGATCTGTTCAACCGCTTCCTTGAGAAACGCGAGCATATTGCCCTGGTGGTTGATGAATTTGGCGGCATGGCCGGCATCGTTACCATGGAGGATGTACTCGAAACCCTGCTGGGGATGGAGATCATTGACGAATCTGATTCCACCGTCGACATGCAGGTACTGGCACGTAAAAACTGGGAGGCGCGCGCAAGGCGTATCGGATTGATTACCGACACTGCGGAGAGTTCTGAAAATACACAGCAGTTGTTAGAGGAAAAGTGATCGTTTTCCGGTAGAATTATGCTTATAGATTTCCGTAATGTTAACTGAGGGAGAATTCAACAATGTTGACAAGAAAACCACTTATCGCCGCCGCAATTGTCTTGCTGATGTTGACCGCTGGCAATGTCCAGGCCAGGGGTAATGCCTCAAGAGGTGCCGACCTGACCTTTGATTGTATTGAATGCCACGGGATGGACGGCAGAGGTAATTTTGAAACACCCAGCATTGTCGGTATGAGTGAATCCCAGCTTCTCAAACAACTCAGGGGTTTCTATAGCGGCAAGAAAAAATCCCTGGATAACTTGATGCACATGTATACAGAAGAGCGGAGTGATCAGGATTTGCAGGATCTGGCTGCTTACTGGGCATCCCGGAAAAAATAAAAAGCTATAACTCTATTGATAAAAAAAGCGCTGCTCCATTTCGGAGCAGCGCTTTTTTCTTTTCAGGAAACCGGATCAAAGTCTGTTTGATCCAATCTCCTTTTCACTCGCCAGAAACTGATCTGTCTAACCTGGGCATTTAACATCCCGGGATAAGCAGGCTTCTGTTGATATCGTATTCGAGATCGGTAAAGTCCATCGCAACCATTTCAGGTTGGGTCCAGTGAGATGTGACCAGCACCGCAGGAAGTGAAGGTAAATGTACCAGTACCCCATGCAGTTGGATCACCGCCGTCTGGACGTCCTTCTCCCCACATACCACCACCTGGGATTGTCATGTTTAAAATAGCGGTATTGTGGTCTATCTGACCGGACCCAATCAGCCAGACCTGGTTGCCCATAGTGTCGTAGGTGTAAAACGAAACAACCAGCACCACGTCGAGCGCATCATTTGAAGAAACATCGACCAGGAAGCCCTCGCCATCACGATCTTCACCACCCCACCAATGGCCGCTGAGGCCTGAATTAATACCAAAGCCGGTGCCGCCGAGATCCTGCAGGTACAACATTACATCGGCAAGATTTTGCGAAGTGGGTGAACCCATGGAAGAGCGACTCATGATGGTACCGGGGATACCCCAACGCACCTTGTGGGAAAACTCACTGAATTTACCATCTTTGGCAAGATAGGCCAGCATTCCGCCCGAAGGTGCGCCGCCATTTCCGCCTTGATGGTCTGTTGCCGGGTCACCGTGGCAACCCATGCAGTTGCCGTCATAAAAATCCATGCCCGCTGTTGCATCTGCCGTAGCAACCATGCTGTATAACACCGGGTCCTGGCTTGGATCAATGTTGGCGAAATAGGCGCTGTGGTCGGCATCCATGAAATTGAGAAACTCGACCAGGCAACCCATCTGCTCATCGGTCATATCTCCACCTGAGAAATCAGGGTGCTGGTTACCCAGTGTGTAACCGGCCTGGTGGTCAGCCATATTGCCGGAATGATGCATACCCATATCGTTTAAAGGTACCCAGCTGCCGGTGCCATCAGTAAAAGCTCTGCCACCGTCGCTATGTGCCACCATGGCTGTTGTGATTTCGCCCCTGGTGAGAGCCCTTGTGGTGGCATCCCCATCACCCTCACCTGCGTTTGGGCGGGTTTCCTTGCGGTCACGTCTGACATAGCCGCCTTTAGTGCCCTGGGCATCCCAGCCGTGGCAGGCTTTGCAACGGAGATAATCCCCGTTGGTTTCGCCGTCTGGTAACGTATCGCTGCCACCGGCATCGCCCTTGGTCCAGTTATCCCAGGCCAGTGCGCCCATTTGCACACACTCACTGGGTGGGATCCTGGGCCAGCGCCACAGTTGAAAAAAGCAGGGGCAGGGCCATGGTAGACATTGATAGAATGAATTTTAGTGATTTCCTGTACATTACAACCTCCTCGTTGTTTGTGTGTAACCCCTATCACCTATAAGCATAGTTGATGGATCACCAATAAGCATGGACGGAAAAAAGTGGTTAAAAATGATGCAAGCCATGCGTTGCCCTGTGACAAATTGACGCAGGTCATGATGTAGATCAAGTGTATGCCGCGGCACATTTGTTATGTTTTTAGTCAAATGCCCAAAAAACTACCAAAACATATTGTTCGCCTGCTTATATTGTTAGTCTTTTTCCTGCTCGCTGCCTTCGCCGCTAAAACCTGGTTGACCGATCCCTCTTTTTATAAATACGGCCATTACCGGGCAGACGCCATACCTGAGCTTGCAGCCGGAGAGCCGGTATACAAAGGTTGGGCATTTTGCCTGGGATGTCACGACGAGAGGCAGGCAGACTGGTCAAATGGTGTTCATGTTGTCGTTCAATGTGAAGTGTGTCATGGCACTTACCTTGGATGCCCCGAAAACGGAAAGGCAATGATACCGGCTGATACGGTCAGGCTTTGCACAACCTGTCACGAGGCGATGCCTGCACGGCCGGCACAGCAACCGCAGATCGTGTTGGCTGAGCACCCATTCCCTGATGAGGAAAACGAAAAGTGTCAGACCTGCCATGACCCGCACTCACCGACAGTTGAGGAGTTGCTTGCAGAAGCAGACACCCAGGCAGACACCAAAGCCGAGCTTCCCTCTGATCTACCCGCTGCAATATCAAAATGTGTGAAATGTCACGGTAAACAAGGTCAGGGCCGAAGGAAGAATCCACCACTTGCCGGCATGGATTCCGCTGTTTTTATCGAACAGATGAATAAGTTCAGGTCCGGCGCCGGTGAAAGCAAAAAAATGACTAAATACGCCAAACCATTAAGTGACGAGGAAATCGTGGAACTTGCCCGTTACTACGAGAGCTTACCGGCAAAACCCCCTGAAAAACCCCCGGAGTAGAAAAGACCGGCCGGGGCAGTGCCAAGAAGGAGAAAGACAGTGAAAAACGACGAGAAAAAAACGCAGCGACGTGAGTTCTTGTGTGCCACTGGAAAAGCTCTTACTGGTCTTGGTGTGATTGCCGCTGGAGGCAATCTGCTCGCCCAGGGTGCGAAAGAAGAAACAGCAGCCCAGGCAGCTGAGGCCTCAGCTTCGTTTCCTACAGCAGATTACGACTGGACAAAGCATCGCTGGGCATACGGCATTGACGCCACCAAGTGTATCGGTTGCTTGCGCTGCGTTGAGGCCTGCAAAGCAGAGAATGACGTGATCGGAGGCGCAAACCACTTCCGTACATGGGTTGAGCGTTATGTTTACCTGGAAGGAGAGGATCACGCGCGCGTTGACAGTCATTCTGATCCACAAAATATCGCTGCATCGGGTTCTGAGTCCGAGTATCGTTTCGACAACCGCTATAAAGATGAGAAGGTCACCAAGGCCTTTTTTGTGCCCAAGATGTGCAATCACTGTGCTCATCCTGCCTGTGTCCAGGTCTGTCCGGTCGGGGCGACCTTCAGGGCAGAGGATGGTACTGTTCTTATTGACCATGACTATTGCATCGGTTGCCGGTACTGTATCCAGGCCTGCCCCTATGGCGCACGGTTTTTCATTGAGGAAGAGGGTGTTTCCGACAAGTGCACATGGTGTTATCACCGTATTACCAAGGGCTTGAATCCGGCCTGCGTCGATGTCTGCCCGACCGGCACCCGTGTTTTCGGGGACCTGAATGATCCATCCAGCCCGGTCAGTGAATTTATTAAAAACAACCCGGTGCAAGTGCTAAAACCGGAGAGTGGCAACGCTCCCATGTGCTTCTATGTCGGTCTCGACAAGGATGTATCATGACTGAAATAGCCCCTTTCACAGGTTATGTTTACCCCAACGAGACGATTATTCCATGGGGCGTGTTGATCGTTATCTATCCTTACCTGACCGGCCTGGTGGCCGGCGCGTTCACGGTCTCCAGTTTTTACCATGTATTCGGAATGCAGCAATTCAAACCGGTTGCCCGGCTCGCCTTGCTGACGTCATTAAGCGTGATGCTTTTTGTGCCTGCCCCCCTGCTGCTTCACCTGGGGCATGCGGAACGATCCTATCTATCCATGATCACACCTCACTTGACATCAGCATTTGCAATGTTCGGTTTTTTCGCTGCTTTCTATACGGTATTGCTGTTGCTTGAGTGCTGGTTTGTTTTTCGGGCAGACAACGTAAAACGTGCTCAAAATTCGACCGGCCTGGCGCGTACCTTTTACCGTGCGATCACACTCTGGTCCGATGACATATCACCCAGGGCCCGTGCTATTGACGCCAAGTGGTTGCTGACTCTGGCCATTGTTGGTATTCCCTCCGCCCATGGGCTGCACGGTTATATCGGCTTTGTCTATGGCTCACTGAAAGCCCGTCAGTGGTGGGAATCAGACCTGATGCCCATCATCTTCCTGTTCTCAGCCATCGTCTCGGGTATAGCCCTGCTGATGGTGCTGTACGTGGTGGCGTCAAAAATACGTCATGTCCGCATTGATCATGCCTGTCTGAAAGGTTTGACCGTTGCGCTGTGGGGATTCCTGATGTTCACAGTTATCCTGGAGGGATTGGAATTCGCAAACCTCGTGTACAAGGGGAAAGAAGGCGTTGACATGATCATGGAGTATGTCCAGGGACCATTGTTCTTCCGGTACTTTGTGCTGCAATTCGGTTTCGGAGCCTTGTTGCCAGTCGCACTGATGGGCCTCATGGTCGCGTTCAATACCCGCGGTAGGGCTTTTGTGATCGGTGCTATGACCAGTGCCTCGCTGGTTCTGATGAATGTGCTGTTGATGCGCTGGAATGTCGTTATTGGTGGTCAGGAAATCTCCAAAACAGGTAAGGGATTGCTGACCTACCCCATGACTTTGTTTGGGCACGAGAGTTTCGTGTCTGCAACCATTTTGGTAATAGCACCTTTTGTTTTGCTGTGGGTGCTGATACGCCTGTTTCCACCATGGGGTGACCGGCCTGGGAATACGTGATGCCGAACAGAGACCGAGGAGATATTGTCATGAGAACACCCAGGGTACTGACTGTTTCAGCCATTTTATTGCTGCTGTCCCGAGCGGCTTTAGCCGAGGAAGTAACATTGCCGGCGCCCGTGCTTGAATGGTCATTCTATATATTGCTCATATTCGCAGCTTGTGTTGCCATCGGCATCTCCATTTTCATGAAAGGGAAAGGCGGGCCAGGTGAAACACTGAGCAGCCTGCTTGACGAACAAAACCCGGTGATTCACTCGGTTCGCCCCGAGGTTTCCGTTACAGAGTGTGTGCGCCGGATGAATGAACTCAGGATTGGTGCAATGCTGGTGATGGAGGATGATCAATTGCTTGGAATCTTCACGGAACGAGACGCCATCACCAGAGTACTGGGAGCAGGACTCGATCCCGTGGTTACAAATGTATCGGCGGTTATGACAAAAAATCCAGTTTGCGTCTCACCCTCAACCACTCTGGAAGAAGGAATGAGCATTGTTACCAACCAGCGCATCCGGCACCTTCCGGTGGTTGAAGATGACAAAGTGCTGGGAATGGTGTCCAGCGGTGATCTTACACATCGACTAGTAGAAGATTAGTACGTTGGCGCTCCTCACCTGCCGATGGAGTGGGATTGGACCAACAAAATTAAGCATCTATTTAATCAATATCAATTGCGCTGTATGGTATTACTGGTAATAATTACCGGATACGTTAATGCGAGAGCAATAATAAATGAAAAGAGCAATACACGGCCCGTTGATGGTTATCGCAATCCTGCTTGGATTGGCATCAACCCTGGCGCAGGGCGACTCCCATACCCAACCAATTCAGGAAGAAGAACGGGCCGCTCTTTTTCCGTCAGTAAAAATGATCAATCTGGGCCAAGACGTTGCTGAGACCACCTGTGCGAGTTGCCATGGTATGGATGGAATCAGTGATAGTGAGGGTAAACCCTACCTGGCGGGGCAGCGAGCTGTCTATCTCTATCGTACTTTGCAGGCTTACCAGGCGGGTACACGTGACGATGAGACCAGGAATCACGGCGGCTTCCTGACAGAGCAGGCAATGCTTTCTGTTTCTGCTTACTATGCAAGCCTGGCACCGGTACAAATCGTTGCAAGCACCGATGCAGCCGAAGCTGCAGAACAGGTTGCCGTAGCAGATGAGGATCCTTTCCTCAGTATCAGGGACTCCATGAGGAAGTGTATCAAATGCCATGATGAATCAGGTAACAGTTCACGTTCAGGGTTAGCCAACCTGACCGCGCAGCACCCTGAATATTTTGTGACATCCATGCTGGCCTATGTTGACGGCAGCCGTAACCACAAGCTGATGAAGAAACTTGTTAGCAAGCTGGATGAGGTAACCATCAGGAAAATGGGCGTTTTCTACGGCGTGCAAGAACCGTTGCAGTCGGAAACCCAGGGTGAAGGTGACGCCAATGTTGGGCGCCGTTTATCAGAAGATTGCAAGAGTTGCCACGGTGGTGACGGTAATGCGCCAAAACCCAAGATGCCAACCCTGGCAGGCCAGGATGCAAAATATTTCATCAAGGCCATGACGCATTACAAGGATGGCAAACGCCAGCATGAGAAAATGTTTGAAGCTGTCGAATTGCTCAACGAGCAGGACATGATCGATTTGGCAACATATTATGCTATGCAGGAGCCGGTCAAAAGAAATGTACGTGCTCCGTTAAAAAGCACGGAGTGGATTAAACGTTGTGAGCGCTGTCATGGCATTGGCGGCAACAGCAGCGACCCTCGCTTCCCGATGCTGGCGGGTCAGGACGAAGTATATTTAAAGAAAGTACTGCGTGCTAACGCTTCAGATGAGCAAAACAAATCCACAATGCACAAAATGACCGATCTTCTGAGCACGATGGATATTGAACGCATAGCGTTGCACTTTACATCGCAGCAGCCTAAAGCTGTAATCTATATAGAGGCACCACGCGAGGACGATGATTCCACCACAAAGTTCAAGTTCTGGTGACCAATACAAGCAAACAGATTTTAGTGGAACCATTTTCCGGGTCCACATTTCAAGAGGAGAAGTAAAAAATGTTGACCAAGAGACTAATATTCGCCCTTATGTTCATTCTGATGCTGGCTGCCGGCAGTGTCCAGGCCGGTGGCGACGCTGCCAGGGGTGCAGAACTGGCCGTAGATTGTGCTGATTGCCATGGTGACGATGGCCTGGGTGACGAAGATATACCTGCGATTGCCGGTATGGATGCAGCAAAACATGCCAAAGCACTGGCTGATTACAAATCGGGTGCGAAAGAAGACGAAGATGGCGATATGACTGACACTGTTGAAGATCTCAGTGAACAGGATATGGCTGATCTTGCAGCTTACTTTGCCACCCTTCCTGGCAAGTGAAAGCGGTCGATCCAGAACAATAAGAGTTGAATGCGCCAGCTGCAACTGGCTAACAAGCAAATATGCGGTCGGGCTCATGTCCGGCCACAGGGATAAAGTAATATGATTGACCGTCGTCTGCACCGCCTTTACCGGCATTTTCAGGAATTACCCCTGAGCATGCGCACCCTGTTCACAGGAACCCTGCTGGTGATTGGCATGGGGTACATGTTTGGTCTGATCTATGTTTATGCACAGGATGCCGGCCGGGATGGCAAACCCGGATTATCGGTTGACGATATCATCATCTCTTACAGTGGCTCATCCGAGGGCACAAAGCTGGAAGCTGCGCTACAAGGGCCAATGTCGTCAATGTTACCCGCGGGTGAAGCCGCCGCGATCGTGAGCTGGATAAAAAGCGGCGCGGATAAGGAAAATTATGAAACCACGGTCCAGCCCATCGTCGCGCAGAATTGTCTTGACTGTCATGATGGCGGCAATCCGCATTTATCAAATCTCGATGGCTTCGATAATATTTCAGTCGTGGTGGCACAGGATACCGGAGCGAGCTTGCATACACTGGTGCGGGTTTCACATATCCACTTGTTTGGCATGACCTTTATCTTCTTTATCATGGGCTTTATTTTCAGCCATGCCTTTATACGGCCCATATGGCTTAAAAGCCTGGTTGTACTTCTGCCGTTCATCTGCATTGTAGCCGATGTAAGCTCCTGGTATTTCACCAAGCTTTACAGCGGGTTCGCATGGGTCGTGTTGATAGCTGGTGGGGTTATGGGAGCGAGTTTCGCTTTCATGTGGATCACTTCCATGTACCAGATGTGGTTTTACACGCCACCCAAATTCGTCAACACAACTGACGGTCACGGGACGGAATCACACGACTGAGTTAAGGCGCCCCTACCGTCACCCCGGGCTACCAAACACCCCGTCACCCCGGGCTATCAGAATCCCGTCGCCCCGGGCTATCAATCACCCGTCGCCCCGGGCTTGACCCGGGGTCCATTTTCTTTTTTAAGCGAAAAAATGGATGGCCCAGGCCAGCCTCTCGGCCGGTTCCCGGCCTCACCTTCTTCCGGGTTCGGTGCACGGATGCACGTAGCGACCTAGGTCCGGCATGACAGTAGAAAAATGATATCTATCTATTGGCACTAAATTTAAAATAATGCCAATAGATAGACAAATATCAATTTACAAATACTATCAATATATTTTACTATACATATAGTTAATAAATATCGATTGGCATAAATAGTAAAAATATGCCAAAAGATAGATAATTATGTGTAACTAAATATGCTAAAAAATTCAATCAACAGTAAAATAGTAGACTTTATAAAAGAGTACAAAGTAGTGTCTTCCAAGGCACTGTTTGGTTTGCTTGAGGTTTCTGAACCAAGCTTAAAATTCTCCACGTTTAAGTGGAGAATCCACTCCCTAAAAGAAGAAGGTCTGATTAAAAGTGTTGGAAGAGGACTCTACAGTCCAGGGGGCAAATTGCCCGTATTTGCACCATCAATTAGCAGAAAGATGAGATTGTTAAATAATCAGATGAAGGAACAGTTTCCTTATCTTGAATATTCACTCTGGACCACTCAATGGTTAAGTGAATTTATGCGTCACCAACCGATGAGCCATATCCTGTTAGTCGATGTAGAACCGGAAGCCTCATCAGCAGTTTTCAATATGCTTAAAGGTCTATGGAGTAATACAAAAGTATTCTATAGGCCGACAGCAGAAGAATTTGATCGGTATGTGGTTGGGTTTCAAAACGTAGTAATTGTCAAAAACTTATACAGCGAAGCTCCAGTCAAAATTGTGGATGATGTTCCAACTGCCATGATTGAGAAAATTATTGTAGATATATGTGCTGAAAAGGATATTTTTGCGGCCTTTGGTGGAAGGGAGCTTTCAGTAATTTTTTCAGATTTAGATTCAAGATTTTCAATCAGTAAAACAAAATTAGTCAGGTATGCACGCCGTCGAAAATGTGAATATGAATTATTAAATCAATTTAATCTGTTTCCGGAAGGTGAGATGAATGATCACAGATAAAACACATACGGAGGAATGGCTTACAGGGCTGCAGAAAAAATTCAAAAGAAAAGACCCAAGTATTTTGGAGCGTGTTGTAAAGGCTATTACCCTGTTGGAGCATCTTGTTGATTCAGGTCTGGAGGACTTTGTATTCAAGGGAGGAACATCCCTCATTTTGATATTGGAAGATACGAAAAGATTTTCAGTAGATATTGATCTTTGCATAAAAGAAAAACCAAAAAACATCAAAGATATTTTTGACAAAGTACTAGCCAAGGGGATTTTCACATCCTGGGAATTATCTCCTCGAAAGCCGATGCCTCCTTTAGAAAAAGAGCACTATAAGTTTGTTTTCAAGTCTGTTCGCGATGGTACTGAGAGTAATATTTTACTCGATTTGGTATTTCAGGAATTGCATTACCCCGAAATTGAAACAAAGCCAATAAAGGCTTTGTACATCGATACTGAGGATCCCGTTAATTACGTTCAGGTATTGCCTATTGATGGCATGTTGGGCGATAAACTAACAGCCTTCGCGCCTGATACTTGTGGCATCCCTTATGGCGTGAACAAGGAACTTGAAATCATAAAACAGCTTTATGATGTATCCAGATTATTCCGTCAAAGCAACAACCTGGGTTTGGTAAGGAAGGCCTTCAATATTAGTTCTGCAAAAGAACTGGAGTATAGAGGGCTAAAAGAGTTGAAACCTTCAGATGTATTGGAAGATATTTTCCTAACCTCTTTGTTACTTGCTGAGCGCGGTAACCGAAGAGATAAAGAAAAATTCGGAGCATTAGCTTTTGGAATCAGAGGTTTTGCAAACTATATATCTGATGGAGGATTTGTAATTGAAGATGCGATTGTTTGTGGGAGTCAGGCAGCTTATTTAGCGCAACTTATCCGAAAAGATGATGTGACTGAGATTAAGAGATTTGATACCGGTTTGAATTTGGATGAAGTCCTGATTGAAGGTAATTTCAATTATTTAAACAGGTTGAAAAAGACCTCACCAGAAGCGTTCTTTTATTTTAAAGAGGCTATTGGAATCTACGAGTCCCTGCAATAACGGTGATTACTATTGGGCTTTATCCAGGCTTACACGGTATGACGGGGTCATGATTTGCTAAGCCGCGTGTTCGCTAATGACTTCCCAACCTGGAAATACAAGCACAGCAGGATGGCATTTGAGCACCCGTGCGAGTGTTTTAGCTCGTTCAACACCAAGGTTGATACGGTCATTTTCAATTGCGGAAATAGTTGACTGGGGAATACCTGATGCATCCGCCAGGTTGTTTTGGCTCATACCCTGGAGTTGACGAATAATTCTGACGGACTCGCCCACAGATAAATCAATTCGCTTTTTGGCAGGTTTGAAATCACTCATTTCATTTCTTCAACGATACTATTGTTTCCCAACTCCACGGGAGTGACCGCTGCCAGCTCATCAGCATGGACGGTCTCTGGAGTCAGGCCAGCAAGAAGCATCGACTCGCTAAATGGCAATTTTAGTCGCTTGCCAGCCTGTTCAACGGCAGCGCTATTACCCCGACGTTTAGTTTCAGTTTGCATATTTCAGTCCAGTTAGAGCGTCTACTAAAATAGATACATCGATAGAATAGTATAGCGCTTGATTGAGATAACAAATGTATCCACATTTTTGTTGGGTCAACTACTTAAATTTAACGGTTCCTGTCGCGCCGGGCTATCAAACACCCGTCACCCCGGGCTTGACCCGGGGCCCATTTCCTTCCCCAAACCTAATAAATGGATGGCCCAGGCCAGCCTCTCGGCCGGTTCCCGGCCTCACCTTCTTCCGGTTCAAGCCCTGTATGACATGGTTTACGTTTATACGCCATATATTTGTACTATACTTATAATATAACTACAATGTAGTTTATAAAAGAATCGACCTTGTACCGGCGGTGACTATTATGCGAGACGAATACGATTTTTCAGATGCAAAGCCTAATCCCTATGCAAAGGCCTTAAAAAGCCAGGTAACCATCAGGCTTGATAAGCCCACTATTGAGTACTTCAGAAAGCTGTCGGAGAAGTGGGCATACCTTACCAAAGCCTCATAAATCTCTATCTAAGGGACTGTGCAGTTTCAGAGAAAAAACTCGAGTTGAAGTGGGCGTCATAAAATGACTTTCATCTGGAGCCGCGCCTCCGCGGCGACTTCCTCAAACCACGAAACAAAAAAACAGCGGCGAAACACTTAAGTGTTTACCTGGATGTATAGGTCTTTCAGGCCATTTTCCGCAAGTGATGATAATCTTCAATGGCTTCGAGTTCCTTCCCTTCACTTGCCTGTGCCCTGTACAGATCCCACCGAACTTGTAGATTAAGCCAAAAGTCGGCAGATACGCCAAAAAACTTTGCCAGGCGTAGTGCAGTACTGGGAGTAATACCTCGCTTCTGATTGACCAGTTCATTCACACGCTGATAAGGAACATGAATGGCAGTTGCCAGGTCACGTTGACTAATATGCATGGGTTCAAGGAACTCTTCCCTGAGCATCTCACCGGGGTGGGTAGGTTTCCTGTGTGTGGGAATACGAATCATGTTGTGCCTCTAGTGATAATCGGTTACTTCTACATAACTGGGGCCTGTTTTGCCCCACATAAAACAAATTCGATATTGCTCATTATGACACTGTAAGAGCCGCGCCCTCGCGGCGAATTTCTAAACCTGGTCGCCAAACAAAAAAATCGCCGCCTAAAGTCGCCTCCCACAGATCCTCCAAACCACCGCCCTAAGACTGGGTACCGTGTATTTGCGGTAGTAAGAAATCAACCCCGACATAGGTGAACAATACTGCAATAAACCCAATAATGGCCAGTATGGCTGCTCGTCGCCCTTTCCAGTCGAGCGTGTAACGTGCGTGAAGATAGGCCAGGAAGATTAGCCAGGTTATGAATGACCAGGTCTCTTTGGGATCCCAGAACCATAGCTGACCAAATACCCTGTCACCCCACAGTGCACCCGTGATAATCCCAACTGTTAAAAAACAAAACGCAAAAAACGAAGCCCTGTAGGCCATACGGTCGAACAAGCCCGGTGATGCCTTTTTCTTTCTTTCCAGGTACAAGTAGCAGACCGATGCCGCAAACGTAGTGGACCAGGCCGCATAGCCGAGCAGGGTGGTTAAGACGTGGAACTTCAGCAACAGGCTATTAAAGATTACAAATTCCGGTTGGATATCGCGAGACAAAAGGGCGGCATAGAACATCAGGAACAAGCCCACCGGTACAAGGAATACGCCAGCATCTGGTTTCTTTCCCTGAGCGCAAACAGCAGAAACCCACCGATAACCAGCATCGCGAAAAACGTTACGAATTCAAATGCGGTCAGTAGCGGTATGTGACCTGCCTGGTACCAACGCACTCCCATCAGCAATAAATG
>PVMK01149550.1_pt1 | contig 35813 bp, 28 predicted proteins | sample 1853481 | NCBI WGS metagenome assembly PVMK01 (sample SAMN08533507, study PRJNA380276) | Marine sediment metagenome, whole genome shotgun sequencing project. | reverse complement strand
GGCTCTTTCGGCAACGGCCACGGTGGGGGCGTGGGGTGTTTCCCGAGGGGAGGAGGGGGAATATCGATGCATCTACGATGCGGAGGCTCTCGATGCCGTGCACTCTGAGCTCGTTGTCGACGACGGCCGTCGGGTCATCCGCGGCGCCCATCTTCGAGGAGCCGACGGGGTGATAGACACTCATGGCCTCACGCCTCCAAAAGTCGAGGATCTCTTCGTCGGTCTGCACCGAATCGCCAGGAAGGATTTCGTACGTGGAATGCTGCTGGAAGGCCTCTGACTGGAAGATCTTCCGGAGCATCTTGAATCCCTCGATAGCAAGCCCGCGGTCGCGCTCGGTCGACAGGTAGTTGTGGATGATCTTCGGGAACACCTTGGGATCGGTGCTGCGCGCGTGAATGCTCCCGCGCGAGGTGGGGCGAACATTGCACACAGTCGAGTTCACACCGGGGTCTGGGGTTCCCACCATCTTGCCGTGTTCGTCCATGCCGCCAGCACCGGGCGTGAAGTGGATCTGAAGAATCGGTCGCTCCGCCCCCTCGTTCGGCACGAACCCACCGACGTTGCACGCCGGCATCGTCAGCGGACCCTTCTTGGCGAACATGTACTGGAGGACTGCCCACACGACTCGGGGGAACTTCCCGTCCTCGGATATGCACTTCTTGGTCTTCACGGCCTGCTGAACCCAGACCTGGAGGTGGTCCTGGAGGTTCTCGCCCACGCCGCGAAGCTCATGCTTCACCTCGACGCCAATTTCGTTGAGCACATCGGGGTTTTCCAATCCCCGAGATCTCGAGCAGCGGCGGTGAATTGTAGGCGCCAGCGGAAAGCACGACCTCGCGGCTCGCTCTGGCCTGGTGCGTGTTGCCCTTTGCGTCCTTGTACTCGATGCCGACGGCCTTCTTTCCTTCGAGCAGGACGCGCTGCGCAAGAGCCTCAGTAGCGATCGTCAGGTTCGGCCGCTTCTTCACGTCGGCGCTGAGGAAGGCGTCCGCCGAGCTCCAGCGCTGGCCGTTCTTCATGTTCACCTGAGCGTAGTCAACACCTTCTTGGGTCGCGCCGTTGACGTCCTCGTTGTAGGGGATGCCCACGCTGACGGCCGCTTTGACGTACTCATCAGTGATGGGGTACTTCATCTTGACGTCGGTGACGTGCAGCTCCCCGCCCTTGGCGTGATATTCGTTGGCCGGTCCTATTTCGAAGTTCTCGGACTTCTTGAAGTAGGGGAGAAGGTTGGCGTACGACCAACCCTCGCAACCCGGAAGCGCCGCCCAATCGTCATAGTCCTGTCGCTGCCCGCGCATGTAGAGCATGCCGTTGATCGAGCTACACCCGCCAAGTACGCGACCACGCACCACGCCGACCTCACGGTTGTTCAACTCAGGCTCGGGTTCGGTCTGGTAGAGGTTGCTCACCTTCTCGTCGTACATGAGCTGCGTGAAGCCGAGGGGCATTTTGATCAGCGGGTTGTTGTCCTTCTTCCCGGCCTCGAGCAGCAAGACTCGATTGGCAGGGTCCGCCGAAAGACGGTTTGCAAGACAGCAGCCGGCCGACCCGGCACCCACGACGATGAACTCAAAAGCTTCCTCGGACATCTCTTCTCACGCGCTCCACGGCTCGAAAAACGGAGCGTTCCTATGACAGAAGGAGAAGAATACAACAAACCGTAAACTACCGCGTTACCGAGAACACCGGTCCACGCTTTCTTTCCGTAGTAATTCCATGCTGGAATTGCCACGAGCAAGCCCGCGATGGAACACTCCTAGAAGATGGAAACGAGGCGCTCGGGCAGAGCCGTTTGGCCGCTGTACCTGACTGTGGGAATCGCACTCGCACTGGCCCTGCGGATCTGGTCGGTGTGGTCGCAGCTGCCCGACGCCATGGCGTCGCACTTTGGCCCGAGCGGTCGCCCCAACGCATTCATGTCCAAAGAGGGCTTCTTCCTCGTCATGGCGCTGATAGGCGGTGGCTCGGTGGCGTCGCTCTTTGCGGCCCCTACTCTGATCCGCCACCTACCACCAAGCCTTGTCAACCTCCCCAACAGCAAGTACTGGCTCGCAAACGACGAACGGCGCGAAGTCGCCATCGATCGCGTGGCCGCCTTGATTGGCTGGGTGGGCGCGGCGACGGCGGCGCTGCTGGCGGTAACGGTCGAGCTCGCCATGCAAGCCAACCTCCATCAGAGCAACTTCGACAACGCCGCCTTCGTGGTAGTGCTCGTCGCGTACTTCGCCTTCTTGATCGCCGTCGTGGTTCGGAAGATACGCCTACTCCAATTGCCCGAGTGACCCAGGAGTTGACGCTAAGGTTCCCCCGTGTGAGAACTTCAGCGATCACACAACGACCTGTAAGGAAGCACTCTCATGGCAAGAACCAAACCTGCACGCCTATCCATGTTGATTGTCGCCGTCCTTGCACTCGGCAGCTACGTTCTTGGTTGCACGCTCCCCAAGCCCGAAGCCGAAGCCGAATCGCAGGCTCCGGCCGAGCAGCAGAAGGCGGAAGTGGGCAGCGAACAGGCTGCCAAGCCGGATCAAGCCGACCCAGCTTCAACCGGCAAGTACTCGCCCGTCAAAGCGCGTGCTCGCGGTTTCTACGCGCCGAACACCGAGGATCTCGGGCCAGACGAAATGCGGTTGATCGCATGCGGCACCGGCATGCCCACTGCGCGGCCGAAGCAGGCGGCCTCGTGCTGGCTACTCGAGCTCGGGAACGGCGACAAGTTCATCTTCGATGTCGGGACTGGATCGGCCGAGCGCATCGCAGCGCTTCAAATCCCCTACAACTACCTCGACAAGGTCTTCCTGAGCCACCTGCACACGGATCACTTCGGTGACCTGGACGCCTTGTTCGTAGGCGGCGCGCTGGCCGGCCGCCAGAGGCCACTTCGGGTTTGGGGCCCGAGCGGCGCAACACCGGAGAGAGGCACGAAGTACGCGCTCGATCATCTACAAAAAGCGCTCACCTGGGACCTCGACGGCCGTAAGGGACTCACCGATCCGCGCGGATACCATATGGAAGTCACCGAGTTCGACTACATGGGCGTGAATGAAATCGTCTATCAGGAGAACGGCGTTACGATTCGTTCCATCCCCGCCATCCACGCCCTCGATGGTCCGGTGAGCTTCATCGTCGAGTGGAACGGTTTCAAGTTCGTATTCGGCGGCGATACCTATCCGAACAAGTGGTTCGTGAAGTACGCAAAGGACGCCGACCTGGCGATTCACGAGTGCTTCATTACTGTCCCGGACATGATTGAGAAGTTCCAGTTCACGCCACAAAGCGCTTTAGCCGTGGGCACTCAGATCCACACCGCCCCTGAGGCGTTTGGCAAAGTGATGTCGATCATCAAGCCACGGATGGCGGTCGCGTATCACTTCTTCAAGGACTTCGACACGACCGCGTCAATCAACGATCGGATCCGCACGACCTATGATGGTCCGTTGAGTCTTTCCATCGACTACATGGTCTGGAACATCACCAAGGACGATATCCGCGTGCGCATGGCAATCGTCGACGAAGACGTCTGGCCCCCGCCCGCCACCGACAAGCCGCAACTCCCGGATCGATCCACGAGAGTTCCCTATTCGGATGCGATCATCGGCGGCAAGCTCGACGTGTCCAAGGTGCTTCAGCCCACGTACGACGCGATCAACAAGCAGTACGGGCTCCACGAGAAGCAGGAATAGCCTTCCGTTAGAGGCTTTGTAGGTAGCGAATCGCCTCGGCGGCGTCCGCGCTGAGGCAAGCGTTGGTGTTGAGCCTCTTCGTTTTGAAGCCGCCCTCACCGCGGATGCGCTTTCTAGCCTCGCGCAACGCAGGGATCGCCTTCTTGTTGCCGAGACTGCGGAGCTTCGCGACAGCCGCTTTACGACGCTGACAGGTTTCTCCCTGGCGCAGATCGAGCACATAGGACCCGAGCCGGTCGACTCGATCGCCCAAACCCACCTCATCGGCGACAGCGGCGGCCTTGTGCCGCCGGCGCGGCACCTTGGATGAAGAAGCGAGGTCGACGAGCTGATCGGCAGCCGCTCCGTCGCCGGTCGCGGCCAGCGTCCCCAGGAAGTCGAGCGCGGCGTCGACGACGCGGGAATCTTTCCGTTCCAGCATCAGCTCGACGTTGGTGCGCATGCGGCTGTCCCTGGCAAGCCTGGGCTCGAGCGACACCGCTCTTTCGTAAGCACTCAGAGCAACCATGCTGCGCATTGCGCTGGCCTCCGAATGTCCGAGCGCGATTTGCGCCCGAGACTCCTCCATGTGGTCCGCGGGACTGGCTGCTCCCGGGCCGCCCAACGCAAAAGCAATCGCGGCGGTCAGGGCGATGACGAGGATCGCCGCCGCGCCGCCTCGCTTCGCCGTCTTCTTTGTGGGCACGGCCCGCAGAACCGCGGGCCCCAACGTGCCGCGAAAGCCGTCGACGAAGCGCGAGGGGATCTTGCGAGGCCCCGACCCGCTCTCGAGGATCTGGTCGATGCGATCGATGTACTCCTCGGCGCTTCCGATGCGGTCGTCTGCCTTCTTTTCGAGGCCGTGCAAAATGAGCTGCTCGACGGCATCCGGCACCTCCACGTTAGGCGCCGTCGCGGCGAACGCCGGAACCTTGGCCGACACATGCATGCGTAGGAGCGCGCCCACTTCATCGGCGTCGAACGGAGGCACACCCGTGATCATTTCATACAGCATGACCGACAGAGAATAGAGGTCGGCCCGCCGATCGATCGCCATCCCGTACGCCTGTTCGGGAGCGATGTACGTCGGCGTGCCAATGGTGATGCCTTGCTGGGTCAGCTTGTTGTCATTGGTGAGCAGTCCCGTGTCCGAGTCGGACTGCCCGTCGTCATGGAGCTTGGCGATCCCAAAGTCGAGGATCTTGGCAAAGTCGGGGTCGCCATCTTGGTCGACCAGGATCACATTCTCGGGTTTGACGTCCCGGTGAATGATTCCAGCGTCGTGCGCGTAAGCGAGCGCACTGAGCACATGACGGCCAATGTGAAGCGCGCGCTTCCAACCGACACGCGTCTGCCGGTCGAGCAAGTCGAAGAGCAGCACGCCGTCCAACAACTCGAGCACCATGTAGAACGTGCCATCGCCAAACTTTCCGAAGTCCGACACGTTGACGCAGTTCGGGTGGTCGACGCGGCCAATGGCAAACGCCTCGCGCTCGAAGCGTTTGGCCACTTCCTCGATTTCTTCGACCTCGGGATGCAGCAGCTTCAGCGCCAGCGGGCGCCGAATCGAAACGTGCTCCGCAAGATAGACACACCCCATCCCGCCGGAGCCGAGAACCCCGGTAATGCGGTAGCGAGAATCCAAGACGTCCCCGATCCGCGGTATCTGAGAATCCGGGGTCGACGGCAGCGCGTGCGCCCGGCTCCCCCCCCCTAGAGTGTGCACCTACACATTATTGCCAAAAATTCAGGTGGCCGCCGCTGAGAACGTGGCAAGGCAGAATCGGTCTGAAGCCGAGCGAAGACAGCCGACCCGCAGATGCTCCCCGCGAAGTGCGAGCTGGATCACAAAACCAGCCGGCGCGGCGCCTGCAAGGGAACTGCCGATTGCCCTGGGCCCCGGACTGCATACGTCGGCGTCAGAGCGGCTCCGGCCTCAAGCTCTGGCGAATCTCAAAGCGTCCCCCAACTTCACCCTCAAGGGTTGACGGGTAGCTCGTAGATGAGTCCGCTGCAGTCGTTGAAGTCGGGGGCGCACTTCTCTTGAATGCAAATGTCGCAAAGGTTGCCCGGCTGTGGTGCGGCAGCGCATGGGCCGGGTGGGTCCGACAGGACGCTGCACAGGTTGAGTATGCAGCACGATATCTCTCCTGTGCACGAGAGGCATGCCTCGCTCAAGGTGCTCGGCGTGCTCATTCCATCATTGCCGGTCAGCAGGCACTTGGTAAGGCCGGAGGCGTCTTCGCCATTGCCCAGAGGCCCTGGACACATCGACATGTCGATGGTCGCGGCGTCGGTGGAGCAGTCCGTGGTCGTGTCGAGTGGAGGCTCCTCCCCGCTGGCGAGCTTCGCGAGGTCATCCTCGTTGACGCAGGCACCGGTGCTGCACTGGCCCAGAACACATTTGCCGCCTTCCACCGAGGTGCAATCAGTGAGGTCCTCGACCGGGGTGTTCTCGCAGACCTCCACCGCAGTGCACGTGTCGTCCGTGCACTCGTTCTCGTCGTCACACTCGGCGTCGTCGGTACAGGGAACCGGTTGCGAGCCACCCGCACCGCCCACACCGCCGCCGCCACCGCCAGCTGTCCCAGCGTTCCCGCCATCGCTGCTGCAGCCCATCGCCGCAGTCGCGAGGGCGAGGCCGAGGATCACCGCGCTTTGTCTGAGCATATGCAACTCCTTAGCGCCGCAAGTATCACGGCTACACCGCAATGGAAACACCCTAGGCAGAGCCACGATAACGGTGCTAAGCCCAAGGCACCGGTAGGTGCCCTTCGTCGACCGCGGGAGGATCAGGATGAGCAGCTATGATGTGTGTGTCATCGGCGCCGGGTACGGCGGTGCCACCGTGGCGGCCCTGCTCGCCCATTCGGGGCGGCGCGTGGCGCTCATCGAGAAAACCAAAGTCGCGGGCGGCAAAGTGCAGACCGTCGACCGAAAGGGCTATCGCTTCGAGATGTTCGGTGCGGTCGGTATCCCGGCCCACGACTCCCGATTTCACGAGCTGGTGGACGTGCTCGACATCGGCGATCAGGTGGAATTCCTCATCCCCGAAGGCAACGCCGCATCGATTCGCTACAAGGCCCCGGACGGCAAGTGGCGCACCTTGTACAGCCCGTTGCAGATGACCGGAGAACCCGAGCAGATGGAGAATCTCCAGCGCGTCTTCGACGCGAGCGACGAGGACCTCGAGGCTCTCGCCAACCTCTACACCACCATCTTGAGCCTCGAGGACGAGGAGATCGAAGCACTCGACGATGTCGGGATGCTCGAGTGGACACGCCAGTTCGGGCTGCCGAAAGGCCTCGAGAGCCAGATGTGTATGAACCTCAACACGCTCTTCGTGGTCCCCGTCAACCGGCTCGCGGCGTCGGAGGCGATTCTCACCATGCGCCAACAAGCGATGGGAGGCGCCGGGCGTTACAGCGTCGGGGGCTACGGGCGCCTGGCGGAGGCATGCGCGGACTACGTCGTGGCGCATGGAGGCGTCTATCTCCCGAAACAACGCGTCTCCCGGATCGTGGTCGAGGACGGCCGCGCGGTCGGGGTCGAAACCGACGACGGCGTCCTGCGCGCGAAGGCGGTCGTCTCCAACGCGGGTATCCAACCCACGGTGCTGAAGCTTGCCGGCAGTGAACACTTCCCGGCCGAGTACGTCGAGCGCGTAAAGTCCCTCGAGCCGAGCTGGTCGATCGCCGGCTACCGCTACGTCCTCGACAAGCGCATTTTCGACGCCGCCCTCATCCCCATCTTCTCCGACCAGAGCTGGCTCGACGATGAGCGCTACGCGGCCATGGAACAGGGACGCTGGCCGGACGTGCCGCTGATCGCCATCGACGTCCCCTCGGAGTTCGATCCGAGCCTTTCGCCGGTGCCCGGCCACCAGATCGCGAACTGCCAGGTCTTCTGCTCCCCCGACCCCGAATCCAAGATGGGAGAGGAGGCGGTGCGGCGCGCCGAGGAAATCCTCAACGAGCTCTGGCCCGACCTGCGCAACCACATCATCCGAAAGGAGCCCTACAGCGCCAAGGCGATCTCGAGCCTGAGCCGCGACTCGGTTCTGCCGGGGTGCGGGGGCGAAGCGGTGGGCCTCGCGCAGGTGGTGGGCCAGGTGGGGAAGTCAAAACCCGACGCGCGAACACCGCTGAGCGGCCTGTATCTCGTCGGCTGCGACGCGGGCGGACGCGGCGCCGGTACTCACCAAGCAGTCGACTCGGGCTTCAACGTAGCGGCCATGGTCGACGCCGATCTGGGTTGAAGATGAAACGTTTGTTGCCACTGGCATTGCTAACGGCGTGTTTTGCCGCACATGCGGCTGCGTTCGACAATCCGCGTCAGGGTAAGGGTTACCTGCACAGTAGCTGGTCGACGGTACACACGGATTCCAGCAACTCGGATCATGTCCCCTTGGCAATGACCGCGAATGTCCGTCAGCGTTGGCATCTGCTCAAAGGGGCGGGCATCTGGACGCCACCGGTGCTTGCCATGGACGGCACCATCTACGCTGTCACTGGCAAGGGGCCGGGGCATAGCCACCTGCATGCGATCTCACCCGAAGGGGAGATCCTTTGGCAATCCGCACCGCAGCAGTCGCAAGCAGACCTGGACTCGATGGCGGTCTTCAGCGCGCCGGTGTTGGATGAGAGCGGCGACATCTACATCGGCGATGGCAATCAGTTCTGGGCGTTCCACCCGGATGGCAAGGTGAAGTGGGTCACTGACCTGCCTGAAGTCGGCGTCAACAGCGCGTTCGTGACCGGCATGATCGTGGCCGACTACGTGGGCGGCGTGAGCCTCGATGGCAAGGTCATGTTGCTCCATCGCAGCAGCGGCCAACTCGCGATGCCGATCTTGGAGCTGCCGGGCGCAGACGGTCCCTTGGGCCCGCCGATCCCCGATCCGCTCTGGAAGAACCTGGTCGATCCGGCCATCCGCGATCAAGTCTGGGAGATTCTGCGCGGGCATCGCTACGCAATCACCAACACCCCAGCGGTGCATCCGCGAACCGGCCGCATCTACGCGATCGGCGCCGGCAGTGATCAAAGCGAAGGTCATTTCTACGGAATCGATGTCATCGACGATCGCTTGAAGCTCGCCTTTGTCACCAAGGTCCCCGCGGGCAGCGGCACCAGCCCCGGCATCTCTCCTGGAGGCGAGCGGCTCTACGCCATGGGCAAGGGACATCTCTTTGCCATTGATACGGAGACTGGCGAGAAGCTCTGGAGCAAGGACGTCAACGGTCAGGATGCCTCCCCCACGGTTGGACCGGACGACACGGTGTACGTCCTCGGTGGTCAGCGCCTCGTAGCCGTTCAAGGAGCCAGCGGCGAGATCCGTTGGGCGCGCGACTACAACGACTTCGTCGCGCAGCAGCTACCCGAGCTATGGACGCGCTTCGGCTTGTTGGAGCAGGGTGAGCCCGTTGGCTTCATCGACAGTGTGGCCTCTGTCACGCCGGACCTGATGTGGACGACCGTCTTGGGTGGTTACTCGATGAACCTGTTCGGCAGGAAGTTCCAACACGCTGCGAAGACCTGGCTGATCGCGATCAAACCGCAGGACGGCAGCTTGATCGCAAGCTATCCGCTACCCGACACCAGCGAAGGTGGCATAACCGTCGGTCCGATGGGCGAGCTCTATCTGGACATGCTCGCGGCGATAGCCAGCACTTCGCACTACGCCGGATACCAGTGGATCCTGCCAAGCGAAGTACAGATGCCCGAACCCGTGGGCGGCTTAGTCGCATTGGAGCAGACAGACCTGAAACAACACTGTCTGGCCGGGCTCACCTGGGCACAGCGACTCCTCCAAGGCGAAGGCGGTGACACCGTCGAAGAGGGGCTAGCCACAAAACGAGCCGCCGGGCAGCTGATGATCAGCAGTCGTTGCGTCAGCTCCCTCGAGCCAAACAACGATGCACTCGGCAAGATGGCAGAACAGTTGACGAGCCTGGCCAGCCAGCTGCGCGCATGCGTCGACCAAGACTGTCAGCCTGAGCACATTGCCGCAGAGCTCACGCCAATGGTAAAGCGTCTGCAATAACGCGCTTCTCGAAGGCTCGAGCATACACCTGGGGCTCGTTGTTCGACAACCTGGCCGCCGCACTACGGCAGGGCCTGGCGGGCTAGCGCAACGGGCAACTGGTCTCGAACCGCACACTGAGCCAGCACCTACTCGGCGCGCACGTCGAAGCGATCAAAGTAGAACTGGTATCGGGTGCGAAGCCGTTCGGGTTCGACGCCGAACTGACCGACCAGGTCGTAACTCATCAGGCCACCCTTGCCGCGGGGATGCGCCTCGAGAAAACGCCGCTGCTCCTCGCGAGAACCTTCGGTCCGCGGCATGCCCGCAGCGGCGTAGACCGCGTCGACCGTACGTTCGGTGTCCCCCATGAACTCGTGGAAGAGCACATCGTACGAGCGGTCGGCGGATACCAGCGACCGATCCTCGACTCCGGCGCGCAGCAACCGTTCGATGCGCTCCGCCCAGTACGCGATGAGTCCGTCAGGATCGGGTCGCTTCCGGCTCATGCGCTGGCTATAGCCAAGCATGGTCACGGTCGACTGCACGACGGCCACGGGGTCGCGATGCGTGAACACAACTGTCGCGTCGGGGAAAACCTCGAGCAACGCCGGAAGCTGCTCCAGATGCTGCGGGCATTTCATCACCCAGGGCTTGCACGGACCCTCGTCACGCCACTGAAGGAGCTGCATGACGCGCTTCATGTACCGATAGTGTGGCGTCTGATCGGTGGCGAAGTAGTGATCGCGAAAGCTGGGCACGTTGCCGGTCCACTCGAACGTGTACGAGGCGAAATCAGGCGCCATGAGCTCGAGCTCTTCGTGCACGTGGTCGGGGTTCATTGGATGCATGGCCGCGATGTAGGGAGCCATGACTCGCATGCCGACCCATTTCCCGAGAGAGCGGAGGTAGCGCGGGTCCGCCTGCAGCGACGCCACGCCCAGCCAACTTCGCGCACGACGCGGCAACGCGCGATCGAGGGCCGCCATCGCCGCCTTGCTGGTCGCAGAAGGCGCGCGCTCACGCGGGTTGGGCACGGGCTCCTGCGACTCCCATAGGGGCAGCGAGCGGAAGCGACTGTCCGCCGCTAGCAAGTTGACGAGGTGCGTAGTGCCGCTCCTCGGCAGCCCCGCGACGATGAGAGGCTGCTCGATAGGCTCTTGGAGGATCTCCGGATGGCGCGTCCACGTGTCCTGGATGAGGAGGCGATTGCTCGCATAGCGAACGAGATCTCCTCCGACCATCTGCTTGCCCAGTCCGGAGAGCCCCTCGTCCGCTTCGTAGTCGCCGATAAGAAGCGCCAGCCGTTCCTCGAAGTCCGCGCTGCCGAAATCGTCGAGTCCGGTGCGTCGACGCGCGCGTTCGAGCACCTCCCCCACTGTGAGATAAACGTGTTTCCGAGAGGCTGCGCGCTTGACGATTGCCTGCGCTCGGGTGAGAACCGGTTCCCGAATGTCGTCGACGCGAATGCGATCGGCCTCGGCCCGGTCGGGCCGCCTGGTCTTCTCGATAGTCCTGTCCAGACGCAACCCGACCTTCCTCTCACCGTCGAAGTTCAGTTAACCCTGCATCGCAACACTTGGGGCTAGTGCCCGGACCTTGAATGCAACCGAGCAGGCAGATAAGTAGCATGGACGCGGCGATCGAGGTGGTCGAAGCGGTTCTGTGTACACCGCCGTCCAGAGCGACGGCGAGACGAATGGAATGGCAGAATGACCGATACGCGAGATGAGGCGGGAGCATCGTCAAGGGCTAGCGAGGCGGCGCCTGAGCCGCTTCGGCTGGGCATTCTGGGCGCCGCCCGCATCGCTCCCTTTGCCGTGATCCGGCACGCCCATGAGATCGAAGGCGTAGACCTCGTCGCGGTTGCCGAGGAGTACCAATCCGCAGCCCGACTCGAGCGCTACGCCCGCAAGCATCGCATCCCGCAAACCTATCGGTCGTTCGACCAGCTTCTTGCCAACGCCAGTATCGACGCCGTGTACGTGCCGCTGCCCATCAGTATGCACGCAGAGTGGTGCGTGAAGGCCATCGAAGCTGGCAAACACGTGCTCTGCGAGAAGCCCTTCGCCGCCAACGCCGCGGAAGCACAACGCGTGCTGGAGGCTTCAGCGGGCACGGGTCTCGTCGTCGCCGAAGCGATGCACTTTCGCTATCACCCCCTCGTCGAACGAGTGCGCCAAATCATTCGAGACGGCGAAATCGGAGAGCTCGAGCGCATCGACGCGACCTTCTCGGCGTACATGCCTTTCAACGATTTCCGATTCGACTACGCGACCGGCGGTGGCGGGACCATCGACATGGGCTGCTACCCCATCGGATTCATCCGCGCCGTCACCGAGCAGGAGCCGACCGTCCTCGAGGCGGAGGCGGGCCTTCACGGCACGCTGATCGACCGATGGATGCGCGCCCGAATGCGGCTCGACAACGGCTGCGACGTGCGCCTGTTCGTCGGAATGCGCTGCAGCAAGCTCCTCTCGGTCTCCATGAAGATCAAGGGCAGTCGGGGGAGCATCGGCATCCTGAACTTCATCAAGCCAGAGGTCTACCACCGCCTTAGAATCCGGACCGAGGCCGGCATTCGGAACGAGCGGGTCCCCGGCGGATCTACTTACAAAGCGCAGCTCAAAGCATTCGCCGAGGCCGTGCGCGACGGGACCCAGCCCGTCACGACGATCTCCGACGCCGTGAACAACGCGCACGTCATCGACGCCGTCTACCTCGCGGCGGGGCTCCCCGTTCGAGGCGACCAGGCCGTGTTGCGCGAGCTAAGCAATCAAGGAGGAAGGTGATGACTGTAGACCTGTCCGGCAAAAACGTGCTCATAACCGGGCCGACCAGCGGCATCGGCCGGGGCACCGCGCTCGCGCTGGCCAAGGCGGGCGCGAAGCTGATCCTCGTGGCCCGAAACCCGGACAAATGTGAGCAAGTCGCAAAGGAGATCGTGGACGCCGGCGGAGAAGCCCCCATCTCGATCATCGCCGACCTCTCGCTGCTCTCCGAAGTCGAACGGGCCGCCGATGAGTTCCTCGCCGCCGACCTTCCGCTGCACATACTGATGAACAACGCCGGCCTGGTGAACCAACGACGCAGGATCACTTCAGAGGGGTTGGAGCAGACGATGGCGGTGAACTACTTCGCGCCCTTCGCGCTCACCTTGAGGCTCCTACGAGCCTGAAACGCGCCCCCGGCGCCCGCATCCTGAACATCACTTCCAACAGCTATGCAATCGGTCGCTTGAACTTCGATGACCTCACGTTCAGCCGATTCTTCTGGCCCATGGGCCCCTACTCCGCGAGCAAGCTGGGCAACATCTACTTCACCCGCGAGCTGGCGCGCCGACTCGAAGGCAGCGACATCACCGTCAACGCGGTTCACCCAGGGGCTGATCTTCACCAACCTCGGCATCGGCAACAATCCGGGGCTCGCGCAGAAGGTGTTCGGCGCGATCTGGAGCAAAGTTCTCGCTCCACGAATCAGAGGGCCCTCGATCCCCGGTCTACGCCGCGACCGCTCCGGAGCTCGCTGGCGTGACCGGGAAGTACATCGCCGACTGCGGCGTCGCTGAGCTGAAACCCATCGCGCTCAAAGAAGCGCCGGCCAAACGCCTCTGGGAGGTAAGCGAGACAACCACAGGCGTCCGCTTTCCCTCAGCGGACGGTTGACCCTGTTCAATCTACGCACGCCGCGGTATCACGGGTCGCTCGACACTCGCGAAGGAGAAGAAGAATGAGCTCCCCCGTCATTCTGATCGACGAACCCGCCCCTCACGTGCGCCGAATCACGCTGAACCGCCCCGAGAAGCGCAACGCGCTCAACCACGCCCTGCGCGGTGGCATCCTTCAGGCGCTCCAGGAAGCAGACCAGGACCCTGAGATCCGTACGATGATCGTGCGCGGCGCGGGCAAGTGCTTCTCGTCCGGCTACGACCTGGAGGCTGGCAACGAAGGGCAGGAGCTGCCGTGGTTCACGCCGGGCGGCGAAGGTCATTGGCCGCGCCATGTCACGCAAGGTTGGATGAGCATCTGGGAGCTCGCGAAGCCCGTGATCGCCCAGGTGCACGGCTACTGCCTGGCGGGCGGCAGCGAGCTCGCGACCTGCTGCGACCTCGTCTATATGGCGGACGACGCGGTGATGGGGTACCCGGCCGTGCGCTTCGGCGTCCCCGACAACCACTTCCACACCTGGTTCGTGGGTATGCGTAAGGCGATGGAGATGATGGTCACCGGCGACTCGATCTCGGGCGTCGAGGCAGCGCGCCTCGGCTGGGCCAACGCTTCGGTCCCCGAGCAAGACCTCGAGGGGCATGTGCTCGACGTCGCGCAGCGCATCGCGACCGTCCCGCCCGACCTCGTCCAGCTGAACAAGCGCGTCGTGCACCGGCAGATGGAGATCATGGGCCTGCACACCGGCATTCGCGCGGGCTCCGAGCTGTGCGCGCTCGGCGTGCATCAGCAGAGCTTCAAAGAATTCCTGGCGAAGGTTCAGGAGCAAGGGCTCACGGGGACCTTGCAGGAACGTGATCAGCCGTTTGGCGACTACCGCACGACCGACACCAAACAGACCGAGAACAAGGACTGAGCCCAGCCCAGGAAGAACGCCCGGGCCGCACGCAATCTAGATCATGGACGGCTCGTTCGCGAACCGCGCGACGTGGTGCTCCTGGTCGCCGAATAGCGCGTTCAGCGCGTACATCCGCTTGAAGTAGAGACCGATGTCATGCTCGTCAGTAACGCCGATGCCACCATGCAATTGTATCGACTGCTGCGCGACGAAGATGCCGCCGGTGGCAAGTTGGTACTTCGCCGCAGAGATGTCACCGCGGCGCGTGTGGGGGTCGTCTTCGTCGGCACGAACCATCGCGGCCATCGAGATTGAACGAAGAAGCTCCGTTTCGGCGTACATGTCGGCCGCGCGGTGTTGGAGCGCCTGGAACGAACCGATCTTGACGCCGAACTGCTCGCGCGTGCCGAGGTACTCGACCGTCATGCGAAGCATCGTGCTCGCGACCCCAACGCCCTCCGCAACCGCTGCGGCCGCGGCGTAGTCCATCGTGCGATCGAGCACGGCTGCTCCGGTGCCTTCGTCGCCGAGGCGCGCATCCTCGCCGACCGTCACGTTGTCGAAGCGAATGAAGGCGGCATTTTGGCCATCGATCGCCTTGGCGACCGTGACGTTCACGCCCTCAGCCTCTCGCGGCACGATGAACAGCGTCACGCCTCCGGGCGCGTTGGCCGACACGATGAGATGATCGGCGCGGTGCCCGTTGAGCACCCAGACTTTCTCGCCCGCAAGCTTGTAACCACTGCCATCCGGTGTCGCAGTCGTCTCGATCGCGCTCACATCGTAGCGGCTCTGTGCCTCCGAGTACGCGAGCGCAAGCGTGGTCTCGCCCTCGATCATCGGCGTCAGATAGGCTTCGTGTTGTGCCGCATTGCCGGCTCGCGCCAGCGTCATCCCGCCAAGGACTACCGAAGCCAGGTACGGCTCGGGAACGAGCGTGGTCCCGAGCTTCTCCAAAATGAGGGCGCATTCAATGAAGCTGCCACCGAAGCCGCCCACCGACTCGGGAAACGGAACCCCCAGCCACCCGAGCTCGCCCATCTTCGCCCACATCGCAGAGTCCCAGCCGGTGCCGTCGTCGCGAAGCTTGCGGAACCGTTCGACAGGCGACTCGTTCTTGGCGAAGTCGGACACGGTTTTTGCAAGCAGTTTTTGTTCTTGGTCTAGGTCGAAGTCCATTCTGGAAATACTCCTAAGTCGATCTCGCCGCTCAGCGACTCGGTAGCTGGAGGACCATCTTCGCGATGACGTTGCGCTGAATCTCGTTGGAGCCGCCGTAGATTGTTGCGGATCGCTCGTAGCAGAAGTAGGGCCCGATCGATTCCTCGATGGGTGCACAGACGCCTTCGTTGTGCCAAGTGAGAGAGTTCTCACCCATCATCTCCATCGCGAGCTCGGTGAGCTCCTGGATGAGCTTGGTTCCAACGAGCTTCATGATGGAAGACTCGGGGCCCGGGTTCTTGCCCTTCTGTTGAGTAGCCAACGTGCGGTAGCAGACCATGAGGTGCGCGCGAAACCGCATCTCGAGCCGCGCGATTTTTCCACGCCATCTCGGGTCTTCCAGCATCGGGCGCCCGTCGACGGTCTTTGTGGCGGCGATCTTCTTCAGCTTGTGCAGAGTGTGCCGCGACGGCCCGATCAACGCGAGCAGCGTCCGCTCATGGCCGAGCAGCGCCTTGGCCACCGACCAGCCGTTGTTGAGGCCGCCGACGATGTTCTCTTTGGGAACCTTCACGTTGTCGAAAAACGTGTCGCAGAAGGCCGGGGAGTGACCGAGCGTCAACATGGGCTTCACCTCGATGCCCGGGGTCTTGAGATCGACCAACAAGAACGTGATCCCTTTTTGCTTCTTCTCGGCGGTGGGGTCGGTCCGCACGAGGCAGAAGGCCCAGTCGGCGTTCTGCGCCCAGGAAGTCCAAGTCTTCTGGCCGTTGAGGACGAAGTGGTCGCCCGCGTCCTCGGCGCTCATCCGCAGCGACGCGAGGTCACTTCCCGAGTTCGGCTCGGAGTAGCCCTGACACCAGAACTCCTCGCCGGCGAGGATCTTGGGAAGGAAGCGCTCTTTCTGAGCGTCGGTCCCAAACTGCATGATCAGCGGACCGACCATCGATAGGCCAAGCACGGATATCCGCAGGGAGCCGATCATCTCCAACTCTTCGTTGAAGATGAAACGCTTGGTCGCGTCCCAACCCGTACCACCGAGCTCCTCCGGCCAGTTGGGCGCGATCCATCCCTTGGCATAGAGGATCTTGTGCCATTCAACGGTCTCCTCGAAGTTGTGCCCTCCCGCTCGTTGTGCGGCGCGACGCAGCTCCTCGGGCATCGCCTCTTGCATCCAGGCGCGAACCTCCTGACGAAATGCCTCTTCTTCCTCGGTGAAGGTGAGATTCATGCCAGCGTGCATGACACAATGGGGGCGAAAGACCAACCCGTACGGATGTAGGGAAACCCCGGGAATGGTCCACATAGCACCTAAAACCGGGCGATTCGGATGTAGGCACGACGTGAAAGCGTCGGGCTTACCCCCTCCCCACGATCAGTTGGCACGCTCGTCGAACCACGCGTACGTGTCGCGGATGGTCTCGATGATCGGGCGAGCGAGGTAGCCCAGTTCTTTCGAGGCTTTGTAGTGGCACACGCTCGGTGAGTACTGGAGCGTGTGCATCGAATCCGGAGTGAAGAGGGGGATCTGGTCACTGGGCGTGAGCTTGAGCACGAGCGGGGCCAAGCCAGTGACCAGCGGCAGCGGCACCGAGATCCGCGGGGCCTTCACGCCGCTGACCTGGGCAGCGAGTTTGGCGACCTCCCCAGGACTGTAGCGGTGACCAGACAGAAGGTAGTTCTCGCCGGTACGGCCCGACTGCTCGGCGGCGAGCATTCCAGCAACGAGGTCGCGCACGTCGACAAAGTCGAACCCACCGCCGATGTTCACGGGGACCTTGCGATCGCGAAATTGGAGAAGCAGCTCACCCATCCGCGAGGGGCCGTAGTCGTGGCGTCCGATGACCGCGGTCGGGTTCACGATCACGGCATCGAGGCCTTTCGCGATCGCGGCGCGGACTTCGTTCTCCCCCTCGTTCTTGGATCGGTCATAGGCAGGAGCGTGATCACCAGTGGCTCTCGGACCGGCCTCGGTGAGCTCGGGTCCACACCGTTCGAGGTCGAAAGCGTGGACCGAGCTGCAGTGGACGAACCGCGACACACCGCATGCCAGCGCAGCTTGGGTGGCGTTCCGCGGGCCTTCGACATTGACGCGGCGGACGATCCCCGTCGGGTCACCGACGATCGAGATCAGAGCGGCTAGGTGGAAGACGGTGTCCGCACCGGCGAACGCTTTCTCGAGCGATTCACGATCGAGGACGTCGACGGGTACGTGCTCAACGTCGAGGCCCGCCAGAGCCTCAGTCTGTCTCTTGTCGGCGGCGCGGACCTCATCGCCGCGATCGAGGAGAGCGCGGACGAGGTTCGCTCCGACGTGACCATAGGCGCCAGTGACGACGGTCCGCATGAAGGCGATACTATGGTGCGAGCCCGCGTTGTCTAGTGGGCTTGCGTGCTCGTTGCCTCATGCAACGCGCTCCACGTCGCATCGGGTAGCCCTATCGTTCGTCCCCGCCTCGCCGGAGATCGGTGTCGGCTGGAGGTGGAAGTAACCCCCGGCCAGGGTGATGGGGTTGATGGGGCTTCCGATGATCGCCTGGTGCGAGCTCCCGTCCTTGAACTGGAAGGGCTCCCAGGCGTGATCCACGATCAGCTGACCCGGCCGCACGGAGTCGACGACCTTGACCTGGGCTTGTAGAGCGCCGAGCTCGTTCCAGACCCTACCCATGTCGCCGTCACGGATGGCTCGGGCATCGGCGTCGGCCCGACTCATCAACACGATGGGCTCCCCCCGCTGAAGACGAAGGAGGAGCTTGTCGTCGCGCCAGGAGGCATGGATCGAGTGGCGAGGGTGTTGTCCGATCATGCGTAGAGGGAGGTCGCCTCCCACCGCAGGCGGGTCTTTGTGGACGGGCAGCTCCTCGCCCAGCTCGAGGTAGAATGGGTGGTCGATGTAGAACTGCATACGTCGGGTGAGGGTCGGCCACGGAATCTTCTTTTCGGTGTGCCACGTGTTGGCGGTGATGGTCTCGTTCGGTTCGAAGTCAGTGGCGTTGCCGATGCTCACGAAGTCCAACCCGACCCCCGTGTAGCGCGCGAAGCCTTTCTCCTTGAGCTCGTCCCAACTGATATCGCCGAGGTTCGTGGTCATCTCGAGGATGTCTCGGAGGAAATCCTCTTCGCCGTCTTCGGGGTAGCGACCGCCGAACGTGAGCTCGTCGTATACCTCGTCGAGCTGTCGCGTCTTTCCGGAGCGATCTTTGAAAGTGGAGAGCCCGCGTTCTTTGGCGCGATTCTGAATCGCTTCGAGAAGAACGCAGTGAAAGGCCCAGTCGCTCTTCGACTCTCCGAGAGGTGCGACTGCGCGCGTCGTGGGGTGAGCGAAGGGCGCGATGGGGGTGGCCCAAGTGATGTCATTCTTCTCGTACCACGCGGCGCAGGGAAAAACGTAGTCGCTGTGGAGCGCGGTGTTGCTCATGCGCCAGTCGAGCGTGACAAGGAGGTCGAGCTCCTTGAGCAGACTCGTGTACAAGCGGTCGTAGCCGCGGGTGCGGCGCAGAATGTTGCCCCCCACCTCGAAGAAGATGCGCGGCTTCACCGAGGACGGCCGTATCTGCCAGCCCTTCTCCACCGCCTCCTCCACAAACTCGGAGACGGGCCGCTTCAGATGAGGGTCCCATCGGTTGGCTCCCCCGTACAGATCCTCGAGGCCTCCGTGATCCATGTAAAAAAGCGCGGCCGGAAGGAAGGCGCCGCGCCGGTATTCCTCGCGGATCATCTCGTAGATGAACATCTCGTCGGTCTCGCCGCGGAGCTTTGCTTTGACGAAAGCCGGCCCCATGCGAGCGGCAACGACCAGGGCGCCGGCTTGGGGTGAGAGCGTGCCCGGTGAGATGATCGCGGTCGCCATGCCGGCCAGGTTCATGGCGGGGAAGCCGTTGACGCCGCTGCCCTTCTTGCCGAACTGGCCGCACAAGGAGAAAGGCAGGATCTGGGCCCGCTCCATCTCGAGGCCGTGGTAATACTTCGCGAAGCTCGACTGGGTGATCAGGGTAGCGGCCTTGGCGCGCGCCATATGCCGGGCCAGGGCCCGCACCTGTTTCGCCGCAGTGCCCGTGATCGCCTCGGTGGCCTCTGGCGCGTAGTCGGCAAGCTGCTCGCGCAACGACTCGAAGACGGGCCGCGCCTCGACCTCACCGTCGAGTGTCTTGACCTTGTAACGGCCCTCGAGCGCGGGCTGGGCTCCGTCGAGGGCGAGGCTTCGCTGGTTGGCCTCGCGGAGCTCGCCCGTGGCAGCGTCGTGAAAGTAGAAGACGTCCTCGGCGCCACCCTCCTTCAGGTCGGCCTGACGCACGAAACGCTGCGTATCGGTGCGGACGAGTAGAGGCAGGTCGGTCTGCTCTCGGATGAAGTCGGCATCGTAGATCCCCTCCTCTACGATCACGTGCGACATGGAGAGGCCGAGCGCAGCGTCGGTGCCGACCTCGACGGGAAGCCACAGGTCGGCGTGAATCGCAGAGGCGCTATAGTCCGGCGCAATGCAGACGACGGTCGCACCGTGGTAGCGAGCCTCATTGATGAAGTGAGCGTTCGGGATCTGGGTGTACGTGGGATTGCCGCCCCAGATGAGAATCAGATCCGAATAGAAGAGGTCGTCGCCCGAGCTTGCAAAGGAGATCTTGCCCATGGTCGCCATCGCGCCAGGGTGGTGATCTCCGACCTCGCAGTTGACGTTGAGGATCGGCGTGTCGAGCACGTGGCCAGCTCGATACGTCCCTACGGTGTTGCAGCCGTTGCTGGCATTGCCTCCCGGGTCCCAGACGATCGACGCGGGACCGTCCTCGAGCAGCGCGTCGATGGTGCGGTCTGCAACATCGCGCAGAGCCTCCTCCCAGGAGACGCGCTTCCAATGTCCCGCGCCGCGAGGACCCATGCGCTTGAGCGGGTACCGCAGCCGTGACGCGTCGTACATGCGCTCGCTGAAGCAGGCGCCTTTGTTGCAGCCGCGCGGGTTGTAGTCGGGGACGTCGGGATTGGTCTGCTCATAGGTGGCCGCCTGTTCCTCGCGGAAGACCACCCCGTCCTTGACGTAGACGTTCCAATTGCAACCGCGCTGATACCAACAGTTGACGTGATGCGTGCTTTTGTGGACCGAGTCCCAAGTGAACTGTTGGCGGTAGAGATCGCTCCAGTCGTTGTAGGCGGGCATCTCTGCGGGGACGGTCGCCGCGGGCGCCGCCGCTTCCTCACAGCCGAGCTGCAGTCGCCCCAACGTGAGGGTGACTCCCAGGGCACCGGTCGCTCGTATGAAGTCGCGTCGGGTTACTGCAGCCATCATGCCTCTCCTCGCACTGTGTCATCGTTGGGTCACGGGTGCGTCAAGGCTCATCCTATGTGCAAGAGCGACCGCGACGGAAAGTATCATGAAGGCGCAGGCTTGATGCGCGATCGCTGCGTGCAGCGGAACGAGCCAGAGCACGACCAGCGCGCCCAAGGCGAATTGCAGCACCGTCAAACCCGCAAGAAGCCAAGCCAGAGAGCGCTCCGATCGCGTACGGGCAGCGCGATGCACCCAACACGCCAACCCAATTGCGCTCAACAGAACGGCAGCGCCGAACCAACGATGCACGAAATGAATGCTCATCGGGTTTTCCAGGAGGTCGCGCCACCACGGCTCGATGCTCAAGAACGTCGACGGAATCCACTGCCCGTTCATGTCGGGAAAGGTTGGCGCCACAAGCCCCGCACGTTTGCCTGCCATCAGCGCCCCGAAGACGATTTGAAGCCCGAGCACGGCGATGAAGGACCACGTGAGCGCGTTCGATGTGCCTCTTGGTCGACTAGAAGAATGGCTCGCCGCCGGTCTTCGTACGTCGAGGAACAGCCAAAGAAGGTAATGCCCCACCAGGAGAGCAAGGCCGAGGTGGGCCGCTAACCGATAGTGACTGACCTCGGGGTTATCGACGAGGCCACTCTTCACCATGAACCAGCCGAGCAGCCCCTGGGCACCGCCTAAGAGAAAGGCGACAAACGTTTTCCAAGCCAAGGGTTTGTCGAGGCTGCGCCGAATCAAGAAGAACAACCACGGAACCAAGAAGACAACGCCGATCAGACGACCCAGAAGTCGATGCGCGTACTCCCAGAGGAAGATGCGTTTGAAATCAGAGAGCACCATCCAATGATTGACACGTTGGTACTGGGGCGATGCTTGATACTTCTGAAAGGTCTCTGTCCAGTCGGACTCGCTCACAGGTGGCAGAGCCCCCATCAAGGGATGCCATTCGACCATGGACAGACCGGAACCGGTGAGCCTTGTAGCGCCACCGACGATCACCATCGCAAACACCATCAGGTACAGCAACAGCAGCCACGTCGCGACTGCGTGTGACGTTTGCGTTGCGGACATTCAGTGAACCGCCCCCGTTAGCTGGAGCCCTACCACGCCCAGGATAATGAAGCCTACGCTCACCAACCGCGCAGCAGAAAGTGGCTCGCCGAAGACCAGGATTCCGATCGCAGCGACGAGCGCGGTTCCGACGCCGGACCAGATCGCGTACGCCACGCTCACGTCCATCGCCTTGAGGACGGTCGCCAGCAACACGAACGAGAGCGAATAGAGGACGACGACGCCCAGCGACGGGACGAGCCGTGTGAACCCGTACGAAAGCTTGAGGCACGTGGTGCCACCGACTTCAGCCACGATGGCGCCCATGAGAAGTAACCAACTGTGCATTGTCGCCTCCGTAGCTGCTCGTCCCGATCGTCGTCAACCCTCAGGGTCTCGTAATCTCCACCACCAGCATATGTTTCGTCGCTGGATAAGGGCGCGGGAGAGACAGATATTCAACACTCACCGCGCCTGCCTTCGCGAGCACCGCATCGAGCTCGGACTTGGTGTAGAGATTAGCTCGCCAAAGCCAGCCGACGAAAAACCTCATCGGGAGCGTGCGGCCTGACAGAAGCCAGATCATCTTGCCGCCGGGCTTCAGAAGGCCGAGCAAACCCGCAACCGCCTTGTCCAAGGATGCGGGAGGGACGTACTCGAGCATCGTGGAGGTCACGATCAGGTCGTAGCCGCTCCAAGCCGGCGGCAGTGTTTCCAGATGGAGCACATCCTGTACCCGTGTCGAGATGACATTCTCCGCCCCTTCCGCATCGATCCAACGCTGAAAGACATCCAACATCGCCTGGGTGAGATCAAACGCGTGAAAGACAATGCCGCAGAGCCCCTGCTCCCTGGCCAATGAATAGAGAACGCGGGTCACAAGCCCCGTACCTGCCCCTGCGTCGAGTACCTTCATGTTGGAGGTCAACGCCTTCCGATCCTCCAAGATCGACCGCACCACTGGCATGAAAGGCGACAGCTTGAAGAAGGCGAAATCATAGACCGCCGCACGCCTGCTGAAGAACTCATGCGTCTTCTCTACAGCTGACCGTTCTACCTGCTCATCTTCCGACATTCTGCCGATCCAATCTCAATCAAGACGGCGACACCATCCGGCATTCCGTTTCTCGGAACCAAAGGAAAACGATCCGACACGTCACCTTTGTTTTGACACCGCCTCCGTGAGTAAATATACGTTTAGTATAGATTGGACTCTAAGCATATATAGAGTTCCATTTATGACGTAAATGCAGCGTTTTCGCTCGGGATGCGTCGTTTTGGGAGGTTCGCATGGCTAGGGAAGAGAGATTCGACGTCATCATCATCGGTGGTGGACACAACGGCACCACCACGGCGGCCTATCTAGCCAAGAGCGGGCTCAGCGTCTGCATACTCGAGGAGAGGCCCGAGGGAGGCGGGGCCCAGGAGACCGTCGAGCCGATCGCAGGGGTGCGAATCCAGCCGCACGCGATTGGCAACTACGCCGGCTCGGCACCCGGTTGGGAGCAGCTGGAGCTGTGGCGGTACGGCTTCCGCATGGACTACAACCCGCGGAACGAGGTGCCCTTCGACGTCGATCGCGGGCCCATGACCCGGGAGGGAACCGTCCCGGTCTCCGAAGCGGACCAGATGGGCTGGGCCCAGGCCACCGGCCTACTCAGCGATCCGTCGTGCTACCGCGATCTCCTCCGGGCGACCTTCTGGACCCCGCCACACCCGAGTTACGTCGAGCTCGATGAAAACACGATCCCGTACATGCAGGTGTTCCGGGACAGCATGCCCGAGATGTGGTCCAAGGAGATGCTCGAGTGGACCATGTTCGACTACATGGACCAGTTCATCGAGAGCGAAGCCTTCAAGGTCCACCAGGCTTACATCGCGAACGTCTCCGGCGCGTTCGCGCACTTTCCGGGTGTGGCGATCCCCGCGATGGAGTGTGTAGCGACCGTGCTGCCGCCAGCCGTCGCAAAGCCCGTCGCGGCGCGCGGCAACATGCACGGCTACTACCACGCGCTCGTTCGGTGCGCGATCGCGCACGGGGCCGTCGTTCGCGCCTGCTGCCCCGTCGAGGAGATCATCATCGACGACGGCCGCGCGATCGGCGTGCGCCTTCGCGACGACGCGGCCTGGGGCGTCAAGAAGATCTACGCCAACAAAGCGGTCATCAGCGCGGTCCACATCAAGCCCACGTTCCAGAAGTTGATCGGTCCGAAGCAACTCGACGCGGGCTTCATGCAACGGATCAACGACCTGAGCCTCAAAGGTGGAAGTCTGTACATGGCCCACTTCCTGACGAAGGAGGAGCTCCGCTACCGCGAGCCCTTCAAGTGGAGCGACCAGGATCCGCACCCCTTCTCGGGCGGCTTCTACTGCATGGAGAACAAAGAGATCTACTACAAGAACCTCGAGTGCGTGATCGGCCGGCAGGAGAACCTCGATATCCCGCCGGACGAAGCCATGTGGGGCATGGTGGCGTCGAGCCTCTACGATGAGACGCAACCGCAGTGCACGCGAGAGGGCTACCACATCAACGGGCCGCTTTGGATGATGGTTCCGACGCCTCAATACAACGTCGACGGCGTGCTCGCGATGGACGAAACCCCAGCGGACAAGGCGAAGTGGAACGAGTACATGCGCAAGACGCTCTCCTGCGTCGTCGAGAACCTCGACGACGACAATCTCGTGGAGATCATCAGTGACAGTCCGTGGGAGCAGGAGTTCCGCAACACCGGAATGCTCGGGGGCTCGTGGTACGGCACTCGCTGCGACCGGGACGAGTGGTGGAACGAACGCCCTCTGCCGGAGCTCTCCCGCTACCGCGTTCCCGACATCGACGGCCTGTATCTCGCGCACCAATCCGCCGCGCACCCGGGTGGGCTGTGCCTGATGGCCGTCGGCTACAACCTCATGCACATCCTCATCGAGGATGGCGTCGTCGAGCCTGGGCGACTGGTGGTACGCGTCGCCTTGGTACGTGCCCGAGGCGGGAAAGATCTCGGCAGTCCCCGGGTGAAGGGCGAGTGTAGGAAGTGGGAAGACAGCCAGCCAAAGAAGAGAGAGCAATACGATGACAAGGGAATTCAAAGGCTATCAGCATCCACAGAGTTTCTTCGAGGAGTTTCCTCCGGACAGCGATTGGGACGCTGTGGTCATCGGGGCTGGCCCGAACGGCTTGATCGCCGCCGCCTATTTAGCACGCGCTGGGCATGCGGGTGGCCCTCGTCGAGCGGCGCTACGAAGTCGGCGGTGGACTCGCCACCGAGGAGATCATGTTCCCGGGCTACTACTCGAACATCCACGCCATCTACCACATGATGGTGGACTTCATGCCGGTCCTCAGGGACTTCAACTTGAAGCAGCACGGCCTGGTCTGGATCAAGCCCGAACCTGCAGAGCTCCATGGTGTTCGAGAACGGCGATTCCGTTCTCATGACGCGGATGATCGAAGACACGGCGGACTCCTTTCACAAGTTCTCGCTCAAGGACTCGGAGACGTTTAGCCGGACCATGGGGCGCTGGCGGAAGATCGTGAACGAGATCCTCGCGCCAGCGACGTACATGCCGCCGATGGCTCCGATCGACATCACCGTGGCGCTTCAGAAGACCGATCTGGGCAAGGAGCTCCTCGAGCTCAACGACCAGAGCCCGTACGACATCATCACGAACTTGTTCGAGAACGACCGGGTGCGGGCCATCCTCCTCTATCACGTCTGCATGTGGGGTCTGGATCCGCACGAGACGGGGCTGGGGCTCTTCGTGCCGCTCTATCTCGATCGAATGATGAACAAAGCCTATTGCCAGGGCGGTTCCCACAAGCTCGCTGGGTCCCTGGCGCGGGAGATCGTCCGAGCTGGCGGGGTGATCCTGGACTCCTCTCAGGTCAACAAGATCATGATGAAGGATGGCGCGGTCGCCGGCGTCGAGCTGTGGGAGGGGCGGAACCTCTACAGCGACACCGTGATCTCTACGCTGGACCCGCAGACGACCTTCCTCGATCTCATCGATGGCGACCAAGTACCCGACAGCCTGAAGGCTTCGGCACAGGGATGGAAGTACGACAAGTGGAGCTTCAACACACTGCACACGGTCTCGGAGGAAGCACCGCGGTACCTACCGAAGGATCCCCAGGCGAGCCAGACGTTCATGACGATCCTCGGTTTTGAGGGGACGGACCAACTGCTCCAGCACTGGGACAACGTGCGCGCGGGAACAGTCGACTGGGACGCCTTTGGGGGCCACTCGACTTGCGAAAGCGCGTGGGATAGTCACCTCGTCCGCGTTCCGCCCCACCAGGCCCACCGGCAGGTTTCCTTTCTCCAAATGCACGCCCCCTACGGCCTCGAGGGCGGCTGGGATGCGCGCCGCCCCGAAGTGGAAGAGGCCATGCTCAAGAGATGGGCGAAGTACGCCCCGAACATGAAGCGAGAGAACATCGTCAAGACGAGTCTCGAAACTCCCGAGGACATCGAGATCCGTCTCCCGAACATGCGCTTCGGCGCCATCAAGCACGGCGACTACGAGCCGCTGCAGCTGGGGTGCTTCCGCCCGAACCAGGAGTGCTCGACCACGAGGACCCCGATCGAAGGGCTCTACACGGCGGGCGCGTCCAACTATCCGGGCGGCTGCGTGCTCGGCGCTGGCGGCTACCTCGCAGCGAACACCGTCGCGGAGGATCTCGACGTGAAGAAGTGGTGGAAGCCCACCAAGGAAATCGTGAAGTACTCGAAGGAGTACCTCGACGAAGGGTAACGGCTTCAGCGTCGGGGGCTTCGCGCTTCGACGATCAGGCCCCAGAGGTTCAAATACCAGAAGGGCCAGGGGAAGCGGCGGAAGGTGATCGAGTCGAAGCCGGCCTCGCGGTAGATCTCGCGGAGCTCATCTCGTGTGTAGAGGTTCGCCTTCCACCACCACTCGATGAGGCCCTTCATCAAGAGGTTGCGTCTGGTGATGAAAATCGTGAGCGTGCCGTCGTCGGCGAGCCGCCGTCGGAGGTTTGCGAGGGCCTCGGCGAGCCGATTCTTGGGGAGGTGCTCGAGCATGGCGGAAGAGAGGATCCGGTCGTAGCCGACCCAGTTCTCTGGAAGGTGATGGGACTCGAGCACGTTGGCCTCGCGAAGATCGACGGCTTCGACTTCCTCCCGGCGCAACCATCGCCGGAACCGGTCCAGCATGGCCGGAGTCAGATCGAAACCGTGGATCGATAGCCCGGTGATGCCCCGGCGCTCAGCGAGGTCGAGGACCTGCCGGGTCACGTTTCCGGTCCCACAGCCAGCATCGAGGATCCTGAGGTTTGGCTGGAGCGTTCCCGACTGCCTCAGAAAGGCGTTCACGCCGCGCCCGTAGCGCAGGACGTCGATGTAGAGGCGGTGGTAGAGCGACGCGTTCGCCGTATAGAAGTCCCGAACCTCGTCGCTTGTCATCATTCGCGCTGCGGATCCCGTCTAGACAGCATCGCTCTTTGCTTCGAGACAAGCTTTGCTACAATCGACCTTGCTCGGATCAGCCATCGAGGAACAGGTAAGGACGTCGCGCGGCTTGGCCGGCGAGCCATTCGCCGAGGTCCCGGGCACAAAGGTGATCTCACAGCGCTTTCCGTTGAGCGGGCAGTCGAGCTTCTCAACTTGGCGCGACGCAGGCAGTCGACGCCGGCGCTTCGCTGCAGCGAGCGGTGACGGCTTCATCGCTTCGGCCGCTTTTTGCGGTGCAACTGCCTTCGCCGCGAGCAAGCGTTTCTTGCCCTCGGCGAGGTGTTCCTCCCGGTCTTGGGTCCAGTGGTGTTTGGGACGGTGTCCAGACAGCCAGCGCATCAATCCAGACAGCCAGCGCATGATCAGCCCAAAGACGCTGCGATTCCCACCGAGGGCGAGCATCCCCGCCAAGTCGTCTTCGCACATGCGAATCGTGAAGTCCCAATTGATCGGGTCGCGGATCGTCCCGACAACCACGAGCTCATCACCTTCGCGCACCACCGTGTATTCGCGAAAGTCCATCACGAGCTCTTTTTTGCCTAAACCCTTTGACTTCAATCTCATTGTCTCACCCTCCTCCCTGTGATCCGGGAAGTCGGAAATTCTCTTATCTAGCCACCAAATGGAGCCTTGTATATGCTTAGAGTTAACTCTATACTTAGAGTATATTTACTAGTATACCCAGTGTCAACTACAACCGAAAAGCATTCTAAAATCAATATTGTAGGGGGTGCCCCCCAACTGGAGGCGGAGCTTGAAAGATTATGATGTGATCCTCATCGGTGGGGGGATCAACGGTTTGACGACTGCCGCCTACCTGCAGAAGTCGGGCTTGTCCGTGGGGGTCTTCGAAGCCCGCGGGCAGTGCGGCGCCCACTGCGACACCATCGAGCTGGGGATCCCGGGCTTCCTTCACAATACCCACGCCGCCTGGCTGGTGCCGGCGATGGGCCCCCCGATGCTCGACCTGGAGCTGGAGAGTTACGGACTCGACCTCCGCGGGACCGACGTCATCTTTGCCAAGCCATTCAAGGACGGCAAGAACAGTGTTCAGGCGCTGGACATGGAGGTGAGCCTAGCCAGCGTCGCACGCCACTCCGATGCCGACGCCGCCACGGTGATGGCCTTTCAACAGTTCGGCGCCGAAAACATGGAAGAGGCGGTGGCCATCGCTCAACTTGCGCTGTTCGCCCCGCCAACGATGGAGGTCGCCGAACGCACCGCCAAGCTCAACGGCGAGATGTGCAAGGCAATGGGCTTGCCCATCGACGGCGATGACGTCGCCCGCATGACCGGCTTCGAGCTGCTCGAGATCGCCTTCGAGTCCGAGCACGTGCGCACCCTCCCCGGGGGCGCTCGGTGAGTTCACCGGTCAGTGGCCGCTCAACCATCGGGTCGGCCCCACCGTGCTCGGCCTCTGCGGGATGACGCCGATGGCGGTGCACACGGCCAAGGGCGGCTCCCACGCGCTAACCCATGCGCTGGTCAAAGTGCTTCGTCTCCCACGGCGGCGAGATCTGGAACACCTGCCCCGTAACCAAGATCCTCACCGAAGACGGCAAGGCGGTAGGCATCCAACTCTCCGACGACGCCGCGCTAGCCGGTGAGCAAGTGTTCGCGAAGACCATCATCTCCAACCTGACGCTGGCCCCGACGTTCCTCGATCTCTTGGGTGAAGATGTGATCGGCCCCGAGTGGGCGCGGCGCATCAAGTACTTCAACTACGACGACCCACAGCTCGTGGGCATCAACCTAGCGATGAAGGAAGCGCCGGTGTTCAAATCGGCGGAGTACAATCCGGCGATCCAGCGCTCCTGGGTCGCCTACCTCGGTGGCGACACGCTCGCCGAAATTCGTAACGCACAGATGGAATTGATGGCCGGAGTGGTCCCCGAAAACACCATGGGCGGCTACTTCAACTTCACCTTGGCCGATCCCAGCCAGGCGCCACCCGGATACCACACCTGCTCAATGTGGGTCAGCACCCCACCCAACCCTCGCCGCTGGGGCTCCAAGCGACTCAATGGCTGGAAAGCCTGGGGCGAAGGGTCTCGGCGACGCGATCGCCGACGAGATGATCGATCTCTGCGAGGAGCTGGCACCGGGGCTTCAAAGACCTGATCATCGAACGTCACGTCAACACACCCTGCTCTCAATTCAACGCAAACCCGTCGGCGATCCGCGGCAACATGCTCGGGGGGCAGCGCGATCCCCGAGCAGTTCGGCGAAAACCGACCGCTGCCGGGTGTATGCCCGGACGGCGTGTCCCGCTCATTCATTCCCGGCCTCTATCTATCCAACTCGATTCATCCCTTCGGCGCCACGCACCTGGCCTCTGGCTACCTGGCGGCCGTGGAGGTCGCCGAGGATCTGGGCTGTCGCGAACAACCTTGGTGGGTCAACAAACCGCTCGAGTGGTTCTTGGAAAACATGTTCGACTTCCCAACGAACCTCGGCGTCGACGCCAAGTGGACCAACGAAGGAGCGGCGTAATGACGAACCGCAACCCCTACGACGCCATCATCATCGGTGCCGGGCCCAACGGGCTTCTTGCCGCCGCCTATCTTGCCAAAGCGGGACACAAAGTACTGCTCTGCGAGCGACGCCACGAGACCGGTGGTGGCCTGAACACCGAAGAGTACTTCGGTTTTCGCCTCAACCTGCACGCCATCTATCACATGATGGCGGAGAAGATGCCGGCCTACCGCGACCTCGACCTGCCATCGTTCGGCCTGCGTTACATCCATCCTGAAGTGATTGCCGCGTTCCCCTTCAAGAATGGCAGCTCACTGGTCTTCACTCGGGACCCCGAGGAAACAGCGCAGTCGATCGCACAATTTTCGCCAGATGACGCCAACGCCTTTCGCGCAATGTGGGAGGAGTTCCAGCCGCTGCTCGATGACTACCTGATCCCGATGACCTACGAGTTGCCCAACCCGGCGCTCGACCAAATGGTGGAGTTCCAAGAGACGCCCGTCGGAACCCGTCTTGGGGAAATCTCCGAGCTCTCGATGGTCGAGGTGATCGACGAGTATGGTTTCAAGGATACGCGGGTTCGGATGGCGTTGCTGTCCTTCGCCGCGATGTGGGGCATTCATCTCGACGAGCCGCTGGGCTTTCTCTACCCGCTCTATCTCTGTCGCATGATGGACGGGGCGCTGGTCAAGGGCGGCTCCCACCGGCTTTCATCGGCGATGTACCGCTCGTTCCTCAAGACGGGTGGCAGAGTGATCGACGAGTACGCGGTGACCCAGATCCTCACCGAAGAGGGCCAGGCCGTTGGAGTGCGCCTCGAAGATGGTCGAGAGTTCAGGGGCGATGCGGTGATCTCGACTCTCAACCCCGAGCAAACCTTCCGACAGCTACTCAGCGCGGACACCGTGCCGGCGCCCCTCGCCGAAGCGGTAGAGAAGTGGGAGTGGGAAGACCGCAGCCTCTTCGGCTTGCACCTGGGCATCGCCGGCAAGGTAACCTACAAGGCGGCCGATCCGCGCGTCAATGAAGCGATGATCGTCTTTTGCGGTCTCGAGACCGAAGACGATTTGCACGAGCACCTGCAACGGGTCGACGCTGGCGACCACACAAAGGCCAGAGTGGATGCACTTCACGTTGCCGACGACCCACGACGCCACCATGGCCCCGCCGGGCCACACCGTTCTGCGAGGCGAAGCGGTGGTATCCTACGATGAACAATGGCGCGAGTACGCGCCGGCTTTCGGCGACGAGTGTCTCGCGCTGTTGAAGCAGTACGCCGACATCGACGGAAAGATCGTGCTTCGCCGCGAGGTCACGCCCGTCGACATCGAGCAAAAGCTGACCACGATGAAGTTCGGCAGCTTCAAGCACGGCGCCTACAACTCGCTGCAGATGGGCTACCTACGCCCGAACGAGGAATGCTCGCGCTGCGAAACGCCAATCGACGGCCTCTTCCTCGGGGGCGCTTCGATGTACCCGGGGGGAATGGTGCTGGGCGCCTGCGGCTACCTCGCGGCCAACGTGGTCGACGAGTTCTTGGGCAGCGCGACAACGGACGACGAGGAACCGCAATAGGGAGTTACCGATGGACAAGACGCGCGAGCGAGGGTTTTCCCGGCGAAAGTTCTTGAAATGGACCGGGGTCGCAGTGGCTGCGGGAGCAGCGACTGCGAGCGGCGTTGTTCTGTTCCACTTCCGCCCCCACGATGTGACCAACCCCGATCCGCTCCCGCGCACCACGCCACTACTCGGATCCTGGCAAGACCTCTACCGCCAACGTTGGACTTGGGACGACGTGAAGAAAGGCTCTCACGGCTGGGCCAACTGTCGCAGCGCCTGCGCGTGGGATCTGTACGTCAAGAACGGCATCGTCGTTCGCGAGGAGCAGAGCGCGACGTACACGCAGGCCGAACCCGGCGTCCCCGATTTCAATCCGCGCGGTTGCCAAAAGGGCGCTTGCTACACGGAGGTGATGTACGGACCGAGTCGTGTGACCACGCCGATGAAGCGCGTGGGCGAACGCGGCAGCGGTCAGTGGGAACAGATCAGCTGGGAGCAAGCGATCAGCGAAATCGCCGAAAAGACGGTCGACGTGGCCCTGGAATACGGAACCGACTCGATCTACCAGGACCTGGGCCCCAACATCGACTACGGCGCGACGACGATCGGGCGTTTTCGTTTCCAAATGAAGGCGGGCGGGGTCTTTGCGGACAGCTGGGCTTCCATCGGTGACCTCAACCTTGGCGGTTTGCTCACCCTGGGTGTCGCCCACGTCGGCGGCTCCAGCGACGAATGGTTCCTCTCCGATTACAACGTCGTTTGGATGATGAACCCCTCCGTGACGCAGATGTCGGACGCGCACTTCCTCTACGAAGCGCGCTACAATGGTGGGGAGCTGGTCGTTATCGACCCTCAGTACTCCGCAACCGCCGTGCACGCCGATCAGTGGCTTCCGCTGCGCACCGGCACCGATGCCGCGCTCGGCCTATGCACGGCGCGCCACATCTGGGACAGCGGCGCGATCGACCTTCCGTACGTGCGCGAGCAAACCGACTTGCCATTCCTCGTGCGGCTCGACACCGGGCGGTTCTTGCGCGAATCGGACCTGGTCGAGGGGGGCAATCCAAAGCTGTTACACATGTGGAACCCCAAGACCAAGCTGCCCGCTCCGGCCCCCGGCTGTGAAGGTAGCGAGACGGCCAAGCTGCTCCTCGAGGAGCTCGAACCACCGATCGAGGGCACCTTCTCTGCAACGCTGAAGGACGGCGCCTCGGTCGAGGTGGCCACGGTGGGCACGCTGCTGCGCGAACAGCTCCAGCTCTGGACGCTCGAAGCCACCGCAGAGGTCACCGGGCTAGCTCCCGAGGTCATCGAGACGTTCGCCGATGGGTTCGCAAAGGCCGAGCGCCCGATGGTGCACTCGAGCTGGGGCTCCAACCGTTTTGTTCATTCGGACCTGATGAATCGAGCCAAGCTGCTGTGTCTCTCGCTCAAGGGTGCCTTGGGAAAGAAGGGCGCCGGCTATCAGGCTACTGCCTTCATGGACTTTCAGGGCTTCCCCACCTCGATTGAAAACGAGCGCCCGGGGCTGCGCGGCCAGCTAGAAACGATCGCTGGCATGATGTCACCCAGTGAACTGATCGGGGTGATCGCCGATGGGGTCAAGGAGAGACGCAGCGGGGCCGACATCACGATGGATCTGGTGGCCAAGGGCGAAAGGAACAGGATCTGCACGACCACCGTCGCCACGATGAACTACGAGTACCAGGGCATCAAAGAAGACCTCAACCGCGAAATGAAAGACGTGTTTCCGCGGCCGCTGGAGGAGTACTGGGAAACGGCCAAGGAAAAGGGCTGGCAGCGGCTGCACCCGAAGAGTGGCCCACCCCGGGCGTACACGACCGGAGGCTGCAACCTGCTGCGCCGCACCAATCGCACCCAGGCGATGCTCGATCACATGTGGCCAGAGCTGAAGTTGGTGGTCGCGCTCGAAAAGCGCATGAGCTTCACTGCGATGCACGCCGACTACTTCCTGCCCTGCGCAGGCTGGTACGAGAAGCCGGGCATCAAGTACGTCATGGCCTACGCGCCGTACCTGCACTACTGCGATGCGGCGGTGCCTCCGCTGGGCCAAAGTAAGGATGAGTGGGAGATTTACTGGCTGCTCACCGCAGAAATGCAGCGCATCGCCAAGGAGCGCGACCTCGAGCCCTTCCACGACTGCGGCGACGAGCCGATCGACTACAAGGAGCTCAACGACATCTACAGCTTTCGCGGTCACTTTGGTCCGAAGGACGCCGAGCAAGTCACCGGTGCGATCATCGACGCAACCCCAATCGCGGGCGGCGTGACCATCGCCGAGCTCAAGAAAACGGGGATGCAACGCTTGAACGGCGTTGGCGAAGCCATCGCGCCAACCGCGATCTTCAACCCCGACTGGGATGGCAAGGGCGTGCTGAGCCCCTTCACCTACTTCACCAAGCACAAGTGGCGCTGGCCCACGCAAACCGGGCGGCAGCAGTACTACATCGACCACCCGTGGTTCATCGAAGCACGCGAGGCCCTGCCGACCCATCGTGAATCACCCAAGGGTGGCGGAGACCGCCCCTTCCAGATGATCTCGTGTCACAGTCGCTGGAGCATCCATAGTACCTGGCGCGACACGCCACTCTTGTTGCGACTGCAACGCGGCGAGCCCGTGGTTTACCTAAACCCGAAAGACGCCGAGCAGCTCGGCATCGCGGATGACGGTTGGTCAGAGATCTACAACGACTACGGCAAGATCTTCATGCTCGTGAAGCACTCGACCATGGTCCGCCCCGGAGTCGCCTACTACTTCCACGCATGGGAGCCCTATCAGTTCCCCAATCACCAGAGCTACAAGAACATCACCCCGGGCCTGACCAATCCACTCCACTTTACCGGCGGCGAACGCCAACTGAACATGTCGCTCAATTTCCTCCAACCTGGGACTTTCGTTCAAGACACCCGCGTCGACATTCGCGCCTCGGCCGGACCGCCGCGCGCCGACCAAGACGCTCCCACCCCCGAAGCTGCCCATGAGGAGGTGCCGACATGACCAGCACGCCCGAAAACACCAAAGTCGACCGTCAGATCGCGATGGTGCTCGACCTCAACAAGTGCCTGAACTGCCAGACCTGCACGGTGTCCTGCAAGAAGCTGTGGAACCAGGACGAGGGCACGGACTACACGTACTGGAACAACGTCGAGACGTTGCCCGGCACCGGTTACCCGAAGCACTGGTCGGCAATCGGCGGCCGCAACGACCAGGGCGGCGTGAAGCGGGGCAAGGTCCCTAACGTCGATACGGAGTACGGGCGCGCCTGGAACTTCAACCACGACCAAGTGCACAAGCGCCAGGACGGCAAAAAGGGGCTGAAAGTCTGGCTCCGGCCGGACGGCAAAGAGCGGCCCAAGTGGGGCGCGAACTGGGACGAAGACCACGGCGAGGGCAGCTACCCGGAAGACAACCACTACTTCTACCTGCCGCGGCTCTGCAATCACTGCACGCACCCGGCGTGCCTCGACGCGTGCCCGCGCGGCTCGATCTACAAGCGCGATGAAGACGGCATCGTGCTCGTCAATCAGGACCGCTGTCATGGCTACCGCTTCTGTGTCGAGGCCTGTCCGTACAAGAAGGTCTACTACGACACGCAACGGCAGGTGGCTGCCAAGTGCATCTTCTGCTTTCCGCGCATCGAAGAAGGAGAGGCGCCTGCGTGTGCACGGCAGTGCCCGGGGCGTCTTCGTTTCGTCGGGTTCGTGGACGACAAGGAAGGGCCCATCTGGAAGCTCGTGCACAAATGGAAGGTCGCCATTCCCCTTCATCCCGAATACGGGCTCGAGCCGAACGTGTTCTACGTGCCGCCGATGAGCCCGCCCAAGCTCGATGCACAAGGGCGCCCGACCGGAAAGCCGCGCATCGACCCCGCATACCTCGAGTCGCTGTTCGGCAAAGAGGTTCACCAGGCGCTCGCGACAGTGGAAGCCGAGCGTGAGAAGAAGAAGCAGGGCAAGCCGAGTGAGCTGATGGACTTGCTCATCGCGTTCGATTGGAACGAGAACTTCCGGATCCCTGTCCAGGGTTCGGCCGAAAAGGACCCGCTCGATGACCGTACATAAGCTCATCGCCGCCCCCGTCGGCTTACAGCCCGGTGGCTACATCAAGGTCGCCTATGAGGGGCGCGACAAGGCCCCGACGACGCCCTCGGCGTCCATGGACCTCAAACCGAGCGGCAAGGGCTACCGCATCGGGCTTCAGTGGCAGTGTCCGAACCCGGTCAAGACGACGGGGAGCAACACGGACGTGTGGGTCGATGCGGTTGCGGTGCTGGCGCCGGCGGCTGCGGGCGCGAACTGGATCACGATGGGCAGCGAGGCGCTTCCGGTCGAAGGCGCGCTGTGGCGAGCGGACCGAGAGGAGCTTCACGCGATTCTCGCCGAGGGCCTCGGCAGCGTCCACCGTCAGCCGGCCCCAGAGGGATGGAAGGCCACGTCGAGCTGGGACAACGGCGTCTGGAGCGTCACCTTCGAGCTCGATGCCTGGTCGGCGCTCACGGCGCACAAGCAAATCGCTTTGGCCGTGTGGCGGGGCGACGTGCAAGACCGCGG
>PVMK01154247.1_pt1 | contig 35838 bp, 35 predicted proteins | sample 1853481 | NCBI WGS metagenome assembly PVMK01 (sample SAMN08533507, study PRJNA380276) | Marine sediment metagenome, whole genome shotgun sequencing project. | reverse complement strand
CGGGCAGGGATCGTTGTTGAGAAGGCCTTCGTATTCATCACCGCCAACTTCGATTATAGTTTCCAGCGCATCTCCAACAAGCGGTTCGATTGATGCACGGGTTTTCTCCGACACAAAACACAGCTTTGCTTCGCTATTTGCAAGAATGTAGTCGAACTCATTGCGATGCAGTTTGGCGTTAATCGGTACCACGACTAAACCGGCATGCCAGGCGGCGTACAAAAGCTCCAGGTACCCCGGACAGTTCTGCAAAACAAGTGCGACGCGATCGCCGGGTTCGAGTTTGTATCGATTTACCAACGCCCCGGCGAGACGAGCGACCCGGTCCGCCAGGTCACCGTAGTTTTGCGAAATCGTGGTACCTAGCGCGGTTGCCGGGTATGCTCGGTACGCTTTGCCCGCTTGGATCATGTGGTTGGCGAGGTTCATGGTCGGACAAAAGGAACATTAGTGACACAACAAGTCAATTCTACCTCGGCTCCTGTATGGCACGAGGCATGGCGAAGCTGGTTCAAGTTCGCCCTGGTCAGCCTGATCTTTTTCCAGATTACGGCGGCAACGTTTACGTCTCTTGGTGTTGCATTGCCTTTCATGATCGCCGACTTGTCCTGGTCGTGGTCGAGTGCAGGCCTTGGTTTTTCGGTGCTGTCATTCATGGTCGGCATCGCCAGCCGCATTCCATCCTGGACGCTGCGGAAATTCGGCACGCGCGCCACCTTCGGTATCGGCGGAATGGTCATGGCCGTCGGATTCGTGCTGCTGGCGACGACGAGCGGCCTCTACCAATACTTCTTTGGCGCGGGTTTGGCCGGCTTGGGCTACACACTTTGTTCGGTCGTTCCCGGAGTCGATGTAATAAACCGATGGTTACCGCATCGACGTTCGTTTGCCATTGGTGTCTACATGACCATCGGTGGGCTGGGCGGCGTTGCAGGCCCATTGCTGGTCACGAGCGTCGTGGCGACGACCGGGTCGTGGCGTATGCACTGGTGGTTGATGGCAGCGACAATCACCGCGCTGGCCGTAGCAGCAATAATGTTCTTACGCAGTCCGCAAGAGCATGACGCGAATTCAGATCTGTCAGCGGAAGAGCATTCAGAAAATGTGTACACGACGCGGTTCGAGTGGCACTTCGACGATGTGCTGCGAACGCCGCAGTTTTACATCATTGTTTCGGCGACGACCTTAACGTTTCTTAGCGGGGTCACGACCAATAGCTGGGCCGTAACGCATATGGGCAATCTCGGTATTGCTATATCGGTTGCGGCCGGCGCACTCAGTGCTCATGCGCTTATCAATTCATTGTCGCGAGCTTTTGGCGGAGCGCTGGCGACCTGGATCGATCCGAAATGGTTGCTCGTTTCAGCACTGCTTGCCGAAACGATTGGCATGCTGGCGCTGGCGTCAGCCGACCACATGACAACAATCGTCCTGTTCGCAATTGGAGAGGGTTATGGGTTCGGCATGTGTATCTTCTCGACCACGATGCTGCTGGTCAATTATTACGGGCCAAAGGAAGCGCCCAAGACGATGGGCACAATGTACCTGATTACGACACTGGCAATGCTTGGCCCTGTTCTGGGCGGCTACGTCGCGGACAATTTCGGTGGATTTGAGAACGTGTTTCGATCCTACGCGGTGGTATTGGCACTTTGCCTGATCGCGGTTGCTTTTATGAAGCCTCCTGTCTTACCGCGACGCGAAGAAGCGGGAGAACACGATCACATGTCCTAGCCGAACAAGAACGATTTTACGTCGATCCAGCCAGGCAGATTAGCGCGCGCACCGGAGCGCGTGACGGATAATGATGCCGCGGCGCAGGCGATTTCGGCGGCTTCCCGGAATTCAAGTCCGTTCGCGAGTGCCGTCGCCAGGAAGCCATTGAACGCATCGCCGGCGCCGGTTGTATCGACGGCGGTAACTTGTTTCGCATCAATTTGAGTGTCTTCCGTGTCACTGGCAATGTAGCAGCCGCTTTGTCCCAGCGTCAGCACAACCTGACGCACACCCCGGTTACGTAACTCCTGCGCAATTTTCTGCGTGCCGTTGTCGTCTGTGGTCGAAATACCGGTCAGTGATTCTGCCTCGATTTCGTTCGGCGTCAGGTAATCAACGCCGTCGAGAGCCGGCAAGGTAGCGGTGGCCGGAGCAGGATCCAACATGATCTTCGTACCGTAGCGGTTTGCAAGTTCGATCGCCTCGCTCACTGCCTCAAGCGGAATTTCAAGCTGCAACATGACGATGTCGGCGTCGGCGATAACAGACTCTGCCGCACGCACGTCAGCGGCGTTTACACAGGCATTCGCACCCGGTGCGACGGTGATCGAATTGTTGCCCTCCGAGTCCACGAATATGGCCGCTATGCCGGTGGAGTGCTCTGCTTCTCGTGTAACGAGATCACAATTGACGCCCGAGAAAAGGAGGTCTTCGATAGCCGCGTCACCAAATGCGTCTGCGCCGACTTTGCCGATCATGTACACCGGAAGCCCGCCTGCAGCGGCTGCCACAGCCTGGTTCGCTCCTTTGCCACCTTGTGTGGTGGCGAAGTCACCGATGCCGAGAACGGTCTCATTGCACTTGGCAAAATGAGGCACCTGGATCGTGAGATCCGTATTGATGCTGCCAATTACGACTATCGACATACTGGCTCTCTTCGGTACAGCAGACAGGCGAACTCGCTGTCTCGCTGGGCCGGCAATTGCAGGAACAGCCCGTCAACGCTAAGATGTTTAATCGATTAAGTCAATTACGTGTGAAAACCGCCCACTGGGATCCAATGGTCAAGAACTCGAATCGCAGCCGACCGACCCTGCAGGACGTGGCCCGCAAAGCCGGTGTGTCAGCGGCAACGGTGTCCTACGTACTGAACGACACCGGTTCTGTTGGAGCAGATGTGCAGAAGCTGGTGCGCGACGCTGCGAAGAGCATTCGCTATCGGGTAAATCGGGCTGCCAGGGCTACGCGCACGGGGCAGACGCATTCCATCGGCCTGATTCTGCCGGATCTTAACAATCCTTTTTTTCCGGAGATGGCGCACGTAGTGCAGGCGGCTGCGCGTCACGCCGGTTATGCAGTTTTTCTTGTTGACTCTGAAGGCGATACGGAAATCGAGCGGACCGGGGCCGAGGATCTTATTGGCCGGGGCGTCGAGGGTATCGTTTGGTTCCCTGCGTCCGAGCGGGATACTCTCGCGGAATTTAGTGACGATGTGCCGATAGTGGTCGTTGACAGGCCCTTGCCTGACTATGACACAGTGTCGTCTGACTACGATGCAGGAGGTGTCGCGCTTGCAGAACATGTTATAGCGTCCGGACACAAACGCATCGGCATGGTTGTCGGGCCGCAGTCTCTGTCCAGCGCAGAACAGCGGCGTGGTGGTTTCGTGCGAACTGTCGGCAAGTCGGGAACAATCGTCTGGGAAGTTGAAAACGATTTCTCGATCAAACTATCGGACGAGACTCGTCATCAACTTGACGACGATAGTGTGACGGTCATCGTGTGTGGTAACGATCTTATTGCGATCGGTGTTATGCGCGCACTGCACGAGATGGGCAGGCGTGTCCCTGGCGATGTGTCGGTAGCGGGGTTCGACGACATTCCCTGGGCAGGTTATTCCATCCCTGGACTGGCGACTGTGCGGCAGCCGTTCGGCGCCTTGGGTAAACAGGCCGCCGACCTGTTGATTCGCCGGATTTCGGGTGACGACTCGCCCCTCATGAGCCTGAAACTCGGCATGCGACTGGTGCCGCGGGGGTCTCTTGCTCAGATTTCAAGCTAATGGCTGGGTCTGTTGACACTGTTTCGCGGTTGGAGCAATATAGTTAAACGATTAAGCGGGGGGCTGGTCAAGTGCACCCCTATCAGGCGCGATAAGGATCTGCATCATGACCACAGTCAAAAAATTCATTGAACTCAGGGCAACCCAACTTCTGTTCGCCACATTGCTGATTGTGCTGTTACCGACCGCACCGGTGATGGCGCAGGACGACGTTACAAAGCTGGATGAAATCATCGTAACGGCACAGAGGCGCCAGGTGGATATTCAGGAGGTCGCGATTGCAGTATCCGTTCTGTCGGGCGAGGACTTCGACAAGTCCAACATTACGCGCCTCGATAATTTCAACGGTTATGTGCCAAGTCTGACCATTGCCAAAAACGACGGTGCGGGTCGCGTCGTATCCATTCGTGGTGTTGGCTGGGAAACAGCGCAGAATCTCAGCACGCAGCCGAGCGTGTTGATGTATGTCGATGGCGTCTACATGGCAAATCCGCTGTCGATGGGCACCGATCTGGGTGATCTCGAACGCATCGAGGTGTTCCGTGGTCCACAGGGCACGGAGTTCGGCCAAGGCACCACAGGTGGCGCCATCAATCTCGTCACAATCAAGCCAAGTTTCGATGCTGTATCGGGGAATGTTGAACTTACCGCTGGCACTTACAGCCTTGTTCGAGCGCGCGGCGCCATCAATGTGCCACTGAGCGACAACGCGGCGATCCGGGCGTCGGTGCAGAGCTACAGTCATGATGGTTTTTCGGAAGTGAAGGGCGGCATCATCGATGGCTATGAACTCGATGACGCTGATTCTCTGACCGGCAAGCTTTCTTTGCTTTGGGAACCCAGTGAATCCTGGTCGGTGTATTTGTCTGCATTTCTTCAGGACTCTGAGCAAAATGCGGCGGCGCAGCGAAATGTTGACGAACCGTTGTCCGGCGTCAGAGATCTCTCACAGGATTTCCCGGGTAAATTTGAGCTACAAAACAACGTCTACTCCGCCATCATTGAATGGGAATGGGCATCCGGCGCTATATTGAAGTCGATTACTGGCTACCAGGACCTGACCAAGAAACAGACGGTGGACGGCGATCGAATGAACGAGGCATTAACGTCAATTGACATACTGGGATTCTTCGTTACGACGGCAAATTGGGATGTACTTACGTTCTGGGACAACGATTCGACGGCATTCAGCCAGGAGTTCAATTTGTCCTACGTCGGAGATTCAGTTGATTGGGTGGTCGGCGCATATTACCTGGATCATGAGAATTTCAATCATTTCCTTGAGGCGAACGGACCGTCTCCATTTTCTGATTCCATTCCCGCATTGATGGATCCTGGCCCCGACACCTTGCCGCCATTCAATTCCGTGTTGAATTTCGTTGAGGCTCGAACGGTATCGCGCGAAGACTGGGCCGCCTACGGACAAGTTACTTTCCGTCCCACCGATCGCCTCTCGATTCTGCTCGGTGGCCGATACCAATCCGAGCGCCAATTGGATGAGGCTCTACAGTTCTTTTTCATTCCGTCGAGCCTGCGAACTGATGACACCAATTTTACGTGGAAAGTCGGTCTCGATTTTAGCGCAACGGAAAATAACCTCTTGTACGGACTTGTATCAACCGGATGGAAGAATGGCGGTACGAACCCAGGTGCGCTGAATGGTGCCATTGATGTGCCGGTGGTTTTCCAACCGGCGGAGGTAATGGCATTCGAAATCGGATCGAAAAATACATTGGCGAATAACAGGGTGCGATTAAACATCGCGGCGTTCTTGTATGACTACGATAACCTGCAATTCATGCAGGAGGACCCGGTTCCATTCGCAGGTGGCACCGGCAATATTCCATCTACCACAGTGTATGGCGTCGAAACGGAATTTACCTGGTTAATCTCGGATACCTGGCAACTGGACGGCCATGTCACCTGGCTTGACGGTGAATTCAATGATGACTTCACGACGCTGGATGTTGTCGATTTCAGGGAAGGCCTGGCACCGGGTGTTGGACTATTTACACCGGCGGGATTCGATTTGCGTTTGCAGTTGAGTCAGGATACGAATCTCAAAGGTAATACGCCGCCGAAACTCGTCGACCTGAGTGCGCGACTGGCATTGGTGAATACCCACGTTTTCGCCAGCAATGGAGAACTAACCTCGCGACTGGAGTTTATTCACCGAGGCGACTATCAATACAGAGTATTCAATAATCCACTGGTCGATACCGTACCGTCCTACCAAATTGTCAATTTGTTGTTCAATTACCAGTTTGCGAACGAACAATTTAATCTCGGTATTGGCGCATCGAATCTGTTTGATGAGGAAGGTGTGAATGCACGCTTCAGCAATCCATTCGGCCTGCTGACTACCAGCGAAGAGTTCATTCCGCCGCAGGAAGTATTCATCGGTATTCGGTACGATTTCTAGATCCAGCCCTGTCGAATAAGGGTCTTTAGGGAGTCGAAGAGCCGTGAGCCGTCTGTTTTCGCGGTCGAACGGCGTGTTGGCGGCATGTACCGTCGGTAATGCGGTCAGTGTCACGCCGATGGTCTACACGGTGTTTGGCCTGTTCCTGATACCAATATCGACGGAGTTTGGCTGGCCAAGATCGGCCGTTTCCGCTGTACTCTTTATTCTCGCTGTTGCAGGCGCCCTGAGTTTCCCGATTGTCGGCAGATTTATCGACCGTTACGGCGCGAGGCGGGCGCTTCTGACCGGCAATCTTTTGTTCGCGTTGTCCGTAGCGCTGATTTCAGTGACGACGCCGAATCCTGCCCATTTCTACCTCACCTATGTGTTGGTCGGTATTACCGCTGCCATCCCGAGTTCGGTGATGTTCACCAAAGTACTGGCCGGGTGGTTCGACCGAAATCGCGGGTTTGCGTTGGGATTTGCCGGCGGCGTTGGAAACGGCGTCGGTGCGGCCGTAGCGCCCATATTTGTTGCGGTGTTGCTTGCCAACTATGGATGGCGCGGTGCGCATTTGGGAATCGCGCTTGCGATTGTCATCATGGGATTTCCAATTCTATTTCTTCTGTTGCGTGATCCGCCGAAATGCCGCGTTGCGAAAAATGATGCGTCGGAGGGTGTGACCCTGTCTGCAGCGCGCAAAACGAAGACCTTTTGGGTAATCCTGGGAGCGGTCGCGATTGGAGCTGGATGTATGACGGCCGTGTTTGCACATGTGGTGCCCATGTTGGTCGACCGGGGTATCAGCATGGATCGGGCAGTGCCCGTTCTGGTGACTTTTTCGCTGGTAACCGCGGTTTGGCAGGTCGGTGTCGGGTACACGCTCGACCGGTTTCCCAGACCGTGGATAGCTGCTCCATTTTTCATTTCCGCAATCATTGGCCTGATCATGCTGGAATCGACGTCCGACTATTCTCTGTTGTTGTTGGCGGGAGCGTTGATGGGTCTGGGGCTCGGAACGGAATATGGCGTTCTGCCGTATTTTCTTTCCCGCTACTTCGGCGTTCGGCACTATGGCGCAATTTCCGGTACGGTGTACGGCGTTATTGTCTTGACGCAGGGAGTTACGCCATTCCTGATGGATCTGAATTTTGACATGACAGGTAGCTACAGAATGTCGGTCGTAGTGATCTGTGTTGCCATGTTTCTCGGCGCCTTTCTAATGACTCGACTGCAACCTTTTGAGGCGAACAGGTTCCCTCAAGTGCTGGATTCCTGAGTTACAGCAGGCCGGTCTGTTTCAGATGGGAAAGGCCATCCCAGTAGTCTTTTCGAACAGCGATCTTGCCGTCTTTGATGGTCATGATCATGACGCCCTCGATTTCCATCGAGCGACCGTCGTCGGTGAAGGTCATCTTGTAGGCCGCCGCAACTTTATCGCCATCGACGATCAGTTCTTCAACGTCGTATCTTAGATTCGTGAATGCGCCGAGGAATCCAGCCAGGCGTTCACGATAAGTATCAGCACCGGAACAGCCCGTTCCCAGCAGGCCGACCTGAATATTTTCGAAATCGTCAGTAACGTGGCCGGCCACGTCCGCAGGATCGCCGGTTGCGAACGCATTCAGATAGCTGCGTGCGATGTCCGCGTTACTCATTGCTTTGCGTCATCACTTCCCCAGACCTCAATCGCTTTTTCGTACACGCCCTGATCCCAGGAGAACTCCACCAGGTTTCCGTCGGGGTCCCTGATGAAACAAACGTAGCCAACCGGATCCGGCATTTGCAGCGGACCCAGCGCAAGAAAACCTTCTTTATCGGCGTTTGCTGCGTACTCATCGACCATCGCTTTGGTTGGAACCTCTATGCCGATGTGCGCAAAAGGCGCAAGCACGGCGTGCACTGCCGGTGCGAACGGATCATGTCCTTCATAGAATTGTGCGAGTACCAGTATAAAGGGTCTGTGAGACTCCGAACCGTCACCAAGCCATACGCCTTTGCCGTCATCGTCTTCATTTCGCGCAAGCACTTTCAGGTGAGTATATTTTTCGTACCAGGCAATGGAGGCTTCGATGTCGTTGACATGCAAAGCCATGTGCGTCCAGCGCGGTTCTGTCGGGCGAATCTTGTGAATCGGTTCACTGTCGGACATCAAGTTGTCTCCTGGATTATTGTGTTTGCCTGTCGCCTGATTATATCGCGTTACACCTTATGCGACAGGCCACGGACTAATGAAAGGGAGGCCAGTTCGTTCAAATATTGCTTGTGACGATTTCTGTGCCTGCGAAAAAAGATACTTCTCATCAATCAAAGTAGAGTGGTAGTTATCAATCACGCGCAGCCCATCGACCCAGACACTGTGAACGCTACGGCCGTCCGCGAGCCAGGCGAGCTGGTTCACGATGCCCTGCAGCGGCTGCCATTCGGGCCGATCGGTATCGTGGCATACGAAGTCGGCTTTTTTTTCCTGCTTCAAGCGATCCGATTTCCTGATCGAGGCCCAGGCCGACGGCGCCATTGCGGGTCAGCATTTCGATCGTTTCTTCCGCCGGGAAGACCTGCGCGTCCTGGCGGGTATCTTTGAATAGTCCGGAAACGATGTGGGTCTGGCGCATCATGTCTTGGTCGAAGCCATCTGACCCCAGCATGATGTTTATGCCCGCCGCCGCCATTTCGGGGAAGCGGCCAACCGCCGTGAGCCCGAAAACACCCTTCAACGCAGCGAGCGGGCAAAGCACCGCGTTGGTTCCGCTGTCTGCGAGAAGTGCTTGCTCCGATTCGTCGATGTGTGCGAGGTGGGTCAGGCAGACATTTTTTCCCAACACGCCGATGTCGGCGAGGTGCTCGATTGGTCGGCGCCCGTATCGCTCGAGGAACCAGGCGGGGTCCGAGTCGTACGGACTCATATGGGCTGAGATCCCGAGACTGTGCTCATCAGCGAGCGCTTTCGCGGCCTGCCAAACTTCGTCTGGGTTGGTTGAGTGGCCAACGAGGATGGGCCAGGCGGATATTTTTTCTCCGCTATTGGCCGGAAACTGTATAACCTCATCTTCGAGCAGTTTGATGGCTTCACTGACCGACTTATTGTGATCAGGGTTGTCGCTGAAGTCCCGGCCTTCAACCCACGCGCCCACTCTTCCGCGTATCCCGGTACGGCCGGCACCTTCAACGACGCGGTCGAGGTACTGCACTGTACCGGCTTCCAGAAAGCAGGTTGTGCCGGTACGGAGCATTTTGAGAGCGGCAAGTTCTGCAGATATCGCTTCATCGTCCGGGCTATGCGCGTAGAAACGCGGCAGCACCCAACGCGTCAATTCTTCTTCGAAATCGGCATCAATATTATCGGGCAGCCAGGCACGCGTTAGTGGATCGCCAGTTATGTGCACGTGGGCGTTGATGAGTCCAGGCGTGATAACGAAGCGGCTGCCATCAATATGAACGGTCGATTGATATCGTTCGTTGATGTCGGCAGAGGTGCCGACTGCCATTATGTCCTGTCCCGAAATCGCCAGTGCGCCGTCCATGAAAATCCTGCGATCCGAATCCATCGACACGATCCTGGCGCCGCTGATTAGCGTGTCTACTGTTACTTTGTCGCTGGTCAAGGTTGCAGCCTTCTGTATCCGCCACTGAAAAAGAGCAACGGTTCTGCAGCTTCAATATTAACGTCCAGCACCTGCCCGATCAGAATGACGTGGTCGCCTTCTTCATGGCGATTCATGACTTCGCATTGCAGCCGCACTGAGTAATCATTCAGAAGTGGCAAATCGTCGATTCCCTTCTCGATCGAAATCCCGGCGAATTTGTCGATCGAGTGATCCGAGAATGTATGCGACAGTTGCTGCTGATCCTGTCGTAGAAAATGTACTGCATAGTGAGTGGCCGCCAGGAAGCCCTCGGCCTCCGGCGCGGAGCTGTCGATACTCCACAGCACCAGCGGAGGATCAAGAGATACCGACGCGAAACTGTTGGCAGTCATGCCGACGGGGTCACCGTTTATTCCGCGTGCAGTGACAATCGTTATGCCGGTGGCGTAGTATCCCAACGCACTACGGAAGTTTTCGGGTGAAATCGAGTTCATGCAGGCGTGATTGCTTACTTTAAACCGAGTAGCTGCGTGAATTTCATGCGCCATGCGGTTGACGGTTTGTCAGCCTGCGAATTCGCCAGGGCGCCATGTTTAAATGGCAGAACCCCCGCGATTTTTTCGAGCATGACTCGATCCTCTTCCCCGATTGAGCGATCGAAGAGGACGGTGTCCTCCGAGGAAATACTGAAGTCGTCATTTCTCCAGATGACAAACGTGAAATAGGAATTGACGTCATCGATCGGTGTGGTGACCAGCAAAATAATGTGTTCAAGTCCGGTGTCGTACTTGACGGTACTGCGTACGGTAAACGGCAGGTAAAAACCCGTCGACATTGTTCTACCGACGCTGCTATCGCTTTGGCCGGACGCTAATCCGGCAGACGGTGGGTTTTCCGCAATTACAGCGTACTCGTAGCCATGAAACCCGTTGGGGAGATCTTTGAGGTCGATTTTTTCAACGGCTGTCCTCTGGCTGTTGCCGAATGTACCTGTATGCACCCACGGGAAATGTGCGATATCGAGAAAATTGTCCGTCATTCGTGTTGCCGAGGCTTTCCATGGATTAACCGGGTTGTTAATACGGCGAAATTCGCTGTCAGATTCCTGCGGGATGTCGGGAAGGTCACTGGCAGGCTCGCCCAGGCAAACCCACACAAGGCCGTAACGAATTTCGGCCTTGAAGCAGGGGAGGTTGCCACTTTTCGGAATCGGGAAGTCTGGATCAGCGGACGGAATCGAAACGCACTTGCCTTCCTCACCAAAACTCCAGCCGTGGTAGCAACATACCAATAATCCATCTTTCACTTCGCCTGCTGACAGGGGTGCTTCGCGATGCGGGCAGCGATCCGGTGCCGCATTGACCTTGCCGGAGGAGTCCTTGTAAAGCACCAGCTTCTCTCCAAGCAATTTCCGGCCAATTACGCCGTTGGTTACCTCGACATCCGTCGCTACGGCAAACCAGTGGTTACGAAGTTCAGGGTTGTCGGAAAAAATCGCCAAGTCAATATCCTCATTACAGTAAGTGCGACGCTATCCTATGCGTAAACCGTCAATTCGTCTTGCTCCCGGGCGCACAGGGATATGCTATTTGCGCACAGAATATACTCGATCTGCGACAACGTCGTACGGTCAGTTCAAGGCGTATCGTGCCAGAGAAACCGGGACTTCAAAATGTAGTGGTCAGACGGGTAAATACCCCGGTCGGATCGGGATTTGTCCAGCAATATCTCCTGCGGCTCAAGAGCAGCATTTGCGAGTATCCAATCCACGCGGCTGCCGTAGTCGATAGGCTCATAAAAATGGTGATGGCTGGATTCCTCTGCGTAGCCGAGTTCGATCCATGGATCCTTCAATTCCGGCCACTCTTTATTAATACATGTACGAACCGGGCATTCCGGCGATTCATTAAAGTCACCCATAAGAACGGTCGCATGCCCTGCTTTGTTCAAAGCAGCAATCTGTTGAATCAAAACCTGGATCTGGCGAAGGCGTATTTCGCTGCTTGAATTATCCAGGTGGACATTGATTGCCAGTATCCCCTCATCAAACGAGGCCCACGTGCACAAGCGGGGAAATGCGCTGCCAAATGAACGGGAGCCTGCGGTTGATGGCGATTCCGACAACCAGATATCACCGGAGTCGTTCAGGGATAACGTGTCGGGGTTATAGAACAGGCAGGGATACATCAAAGTATCCGCCCATTCGCGGTGCGAGTCAGAACACGTAAGCCCCGTGAGCCTGTCGTCGATGTCTCTTATTTGAGGAAATCGTCCTTCCTGTGTTGCCAGGAGGTCGGGCGCGTATTCAAGTAATCGGCTGGCAAGGAAGTCCCGGCGGTTTGCCCAGGAGTGCTGGTCATCATCCGGCTCGTCATAACGGATGTTGCTTGAGACAACAGAGAGTGAACGAGTCATCGATACTTTTCGTTTAGTCCGGCGCCATCGAGAATCAACGGCAATATCTTGTCGATACGGCGTATTTTGGTGGCTTCCTGCTTTGCATCGCTAATATAGTCAGTGTATTCGCGCTGTAGTCCGAGCCGCAAATCATTGAAATTGTCAGCCGCCTTTTTATTCTGTCGGAATACCTCTTTCAATTCCGGGGGAATGACGATCGGGCGAGAGCGGTCAGGCTTGATCGCCCGGCCTTCGACCACCAATTGCATTGCTTCTTTGACGTAGCTTTTAATGATTGCTGGCCTGATGTCACTCGCCGTCGTCATTCGCCACTGCCTGAGGGCTCGGGTTTTTCCTTCCTGAGCATTAATCAATACGCCTTTCTTGTCTTCAAGTAACGCACCCTGGTGAAACCAGAGGCCGAAATACGATTTGAATGCGCCCAGACCGACAACATTCTTGCCCTTTAATGTGTAACAAGGGCCACCCCATTTCACCTCTTCCATGAGGCCGGTGGCCAGCAGAATCTCTCGCAATTTATGTAACTCATTACGCCATTTGCCCGCATCCGCAAGATAGATGTCGACTGTCTTTGCCTGCTTCATTTAGTCCAGCCTGATATCAGGGCCGCCTGAGGTGTGAGTGAATTCCCCGGTCGATATACGTACTAATTCTAGTTCATTAAGGCATCAATGACATTACAATGGCTTCTGGATTAACAAAGGGACAGAGCGAATGAAGACAAATTATGGATTCGGCAAACCGGTCGATGCGAAATTCGACGACGCGATAGAACAGGTGACAGAGGAGCTCGCGAAAGAGGGCTTCGGCATTCTGACGGAGATCGATGTTGCGGCTACGTTGAAGAAAAAACTCGGCGAAGATATGCCGCCGTACCGGATCCTGGGTGCCTGCAATCCCGCGTTGGCACACCAGGCGGTTACTGCAGTGCCTGAAATCGGCCTGCTATTGCCGTGCAATGTGTTGGTACGAGAGGATGCCGACGGACAGGTACACGTCAGCTTCATGGATCCTGGCGCTGTGCTTGGTCTGGTAAATGTGCCCGAGGTTGATCCGCTTGCCGTGCAGGTAAAGGAAAAACTCACACGCGTGATGGATAATCTCTAGGCAAACAACCGTAGGAGCGGCATCTTGCCGCGAATGAATAAATCGCGGCTGGATCGCTCTCGCACATCCATGTGCTCCGCGACATAAGTACATCCTGTACAAAATGCCGCTCCTACGGTGTGTGGTCCGGTTTGGGCCGCTGGATTCGGTAGAAGCGGTTTGCCGGCAGTGTGCCTTTGTATCCGGTCACCTGGCCATCCGGCCAGCGGATCGAAAAACCGTCAATTGTGACAAATGATGCAATGCCGAAGTGGGCCACCGGATTGTCGAATGACATGAACCCGCCGCTTAGCTTTATTTCCTTGCGCTGGTGGTGGTCGCCGTAGGTGATTGTTACCTTGGAGCCAATACCGAACGCGTTGCCGTTATCATCCTGTAGAAGGAAGGTAATGGAGTTGTTGGCTGTTTGTTGGTTCACGAAAACCCGTGGTGGTGCGAGGACGCCTGTAGCGACAATATCGACATCGCCGTCGAGATCGAAATCCACATAGGTATAACTCGGCGTATTGATCGTGTCGTCGAGTCCCCAGTCGGATGCGACCTCTTCGAAACCGTCACCTCCCGTATTTCTGAATAGGATGTTTGGCTGCACCTCGTAGAAACTGTCGCCAAAGTGGAAGCCGTTGCCGACATAGATATCCTGCCAGCCATCGTTATCAAGATCGGCAGCTTTCGCGTTCCAGCTCCAGAAACTCGAACCGACACCCATCCTCATGGTGTTGTCGGTGAAATGCTCGCCATCGTTCATCAACAACATGTTGCGTTGCACTTGCGGCAGGTAGTCGTCCTGATTGATTGTCTGTTCTTTTGGAATAGACGCGGAAACATGCAGGCACAGGGAGTGCAGGGGCCCATCCCTGTCGGGAAGATTTTCACAGTACTGGTTGTCCTTGAGAGTCTTCGCGGCCTTGATGGAATGAGCAACGTAACACTCGGCGATATCCCGCGGCGTACCCAGTTCCTGGCAGGACGTTGCGCTGCCTTTTGAAAACACCTCGTAGGCGGAAACGACATCTCTGCAGCGCTCCCTGTCGTCGCTTCCTGTAATGGCATTGCAGTAGACAGAGCCCGCGCTCCTCGCAAACGTCATGTCTGTGCTGAATAGATCGGGTCGGAGGTCGTTGTTGAAATCGGCGGAATCGAGACTCATGGTAAACATCGAGGTCATCGGCACAACGCCTGCCTTCCGGGTCACCGGAGTCATAGTATGTTCGGGTGTGCCGAGGTAATAAACGTCTGGTACTACCCGATCGTTGCCAAATAACAGGTCAGTCATACCGTCGCCATTTACGTCAGCAATCAATACCGAGTTTGTTTCGCCCTTTACATCGTTTATGAGTGCTGCGTTGTAAGACGCACCTTCACGCACCAGCACGTAGTTGGTCGACTCCTCCGGCGAAAACAGATTTTCAACGCCACTGCTCCAGTTGCCGAGCACGATGTCCAGGTCATTGTCCTGGTCGATATCTCCGAACCCGGCTGAAATAGTAAGTCGCTGCTCGCTTTCGAGGCGTATCAGTTCGGTTTTTTCAAATCCCTCCTGCCGGTTCATTAGCAGGTAATTGCCACCGCCATAGGTGGACGCGAATAAATCCTGGTTACCATCAGTGTCGGCATCGACCAGCGCGACCAGGAAAATATTGTGATCCTGCAGCTTACCCTGCGGCACATTCATCAACTGGAAGGTGCCGCCAACATTCCGGTAAAACAACGCGCCACGCTCCGAAGCCAAAACCAGGTCCGGCCAAAGGTCGTTGTTCATGTCGCCCGATGCGATGCCCTTGCCGATAATAAATGGCTCGAAGAAATCCGTAATCCGGAAGTCCCATGATTTCGTGATACCAAACTTATCAGCGGGGGCTCTGGAAAATGCGCTGGATGCGTCCCGCGCACTGGCTTGTACCTGGTAGTCCACGCCATCCACTTGAATTTCATCGTTTTCAAAAACTGACCGCCATTCCAGAACCGGCGCACTCACGTCCTGAAGAGGGACAGTGACCTTAACTCCGCGATCCACACGCAAATTAGCCGTCGGATCGAGTGACAGACCCAAGGAATAATTGGTTAGGATAGTCGCTGTCATCCGATCGGTGACCTTGAGCAGGCAGGTGTTCCTCAATCCATCCGATCGCAATTCATCACACAAGGTGAAAGACTGATCCCTGGCTGCCTGCCATGCGACCACCTGTTCCTGACAACGCAAGCGCCGTGCCGGTGACGCGAGTTGCAGGCAGCCGCTGGCGTCGTTGTTTCGTCCGACCATGTTGGTGGCAGTAACCCAGCGACAATGTTCCCTGGCGTCCGGCGAAACATCGTCACAGCTCTTCATGTTCAACGTATCTGCAATGCGATAGATTCTGGCGTTCACCTTGCACACCGTTAACTCGGAACCGGTGAGGTCTTTGCAAACGGAATCATCGGGATTAAACAGGAGACTGGCATTGAGATACTGAACTCGGCAGGCCTGAACCAACGAATCGTCATCCAGTTGCTCACAATAGCTGATGTCATGATCTCGCAATGCCATTTGAGTCAGGAATGTCTGACTGCACTGGTCTTGTTCGTTTTGCGTGCCGAGTTCGTAGCAAGGATTACGAGAGGACGCTTTCAGCGACAATTCTTCAGCATCCAGCAGCGTTACAAATTGCTGGCATACCTGCAGCGGCAGGGATGCCGGTATTACGAGACAGGAGTCGGCGTGAGGGATGGTGTTGCGGGAGGCCCTGATTTGACTGGCAACACATTGTCCCTGCAGTTGCGCTGGCAGGCTTTCACAGACAGCGGCGATATTTGCATAGGCTGCATCCCGGGCTTCGCGTAGCCCACTTTCGATGGCGCCCTGATTGATTCCAAGTTCGTGATCGAAATACTTTGAGGTAATGAGACCCAGGCCGGTTGCCAGCAGCACGACGGTGGCGGCGAGCATCAGGCTTAGCCGGGGCGAAATGAATTTCGCGATAACCGTCGCTGGGTAAATGCTGTAAGCGCTCAACGCAAACAAAAGTACCGCGCCAATTCCGGGATCCATGCCGTTTGCCAGCAGCGCCATTACCACGATGACATTGAAAGCCATCGGTACCGGTAGAAACGTCGCCAGCAATGCTGTTGTTGCCAAGGCCAGGGTTGATGGCGCGATATGTGACAAACGATCGAACGGTGCCAGTTCAATGACCAGCGCACCCAGCACACCAGCCAGAAGCATGAACGGTACGGCTATTTTCACTATAAAAAACACGTTCTTAGCGTACATTTTAGAAACCGCGAGTAAAGCGGTTGGAAATCGTTCTTCGATGTCTGCCGGTAACGACGGTGGTGGTTTGATGAATGAGCTTGCCGCGTTATCCAGGTTACCCGGCGCTACGTTGATGGGGTGCGCCGACGAACATTCCGGACAGTGTATTCAGCCACGGTCTTTTGAAGCTGCGATGTTTAACTGATCCAAGAATGGTCAGCGCGATCGCGGCAAACAGCAGACCGAACGACATTCCCTTCCAGTTCGTATACAGCCAGTTGACCGTTGTTTTCACGACGCGCTCTGCGGCTGGTTGATCCTGCGTCACCGGCAGCAGAATATCGAATGCAATGGAACTGAAGTTGGTGCGCAGTCCCATCTGGGCTTTTTCATTGAGCGCAGGAATGCGTGACTGGGACCAGAAAACGACGGCGATGAAGACTGCAATAATGAGTGCGACGATCAGCCGCTTGTTGCGAAACAGGTTTGCTTGCATCTAGTGATACAACCTTGTTGGACCACTAGCCCAGCATGGCATTCAAAAAGATTCTGGGGATCTTGAGGAAACTCGGCTTGTGCTCAAACCGAGTCAGCAACTTGCCAAGAATATGCGCTTTCTTGTTCGTGACGAACCAGGGCGGCTTCGGCAACATCGTCGCCGATCCGTGCAACAGGTTTCGCGGAAACGGGCGAAAAGGCGCTTCAACAACTGTTCGTTCAGGCCGATCGAACATGTACGAGTTATGCACGAACCCTATGCCACTCTGAACGTCCTGCAATGTGTGCCCGGGAAAGGCGCCCCAGGGTGTCTGCACTGACAAGAATCCAAGACCGGTCCATGCGTTGATCGCAATGCATCCATACCTAAGATCACCAATGATGTCATCCCACTTATCGGAAAGCGCCTTTTTAACTTTCGGGTGAATAATAATGTTCGCGCCCAGCGTGCCATGGAGGTCATTGTTGCAGTATTCGATGGCCTTTCGGAGATAGCTTTCCGCATCATGTCCGTCGATCGTGGTCACACCCAGTACCGGCGCGAAAATCTCAATGTTTTCGGCGTAAGACTTGTCATCTTCCTTATCGAATCGCTTCACGAGTCTTCGCATTGAATCGTTCTTACCTGACACATTTACGGCACGCGGATATTTCGTTTGAAACTGATCCATCCTGTCATCTGCGCCAGGATAGTAACGGCCACGAGCCGGAGCTGTGGCCAGAGTGTTTTCCAGCGCCGACAAAAACGACTCACCTTGATCCCACTCGACCGGCATAACCAGCATCTGACACGCAACGCAATTGAAACCTGAATTATGCAGCTTTTGTGTTGCAACCTGTTCAGCCTGGAACTTTATATCTGCTTTGGTCCATGGGCCGGGCACGACAATTGTTGGGCATACGGCGCCGAGCTCTGAGGTTATTCGCTTGCTATTCTTTCGGAGTCCGTTACGTTTGTTTGCCTCACCTTCCTGTCCGCTGCCCCAAACGATCGCATCATGGCTGGCTTCCGCGCCGGTGATGTGAATAGTATCAATATCCGGATGATTGCAAAGATACTCTCCGACTTCCGCGCCACCGCGAACGATTTGCAGTGCGCCAAAGTCGATCAGTGGCTTGAGTGCCGGTTCGAGTACATCGATGAGATAGTCGTTAACTGGATTCATCTTAAGTATTACAACGGAGTGTTCCGTGAACAGTTTCTGAAAACAGTCAAGCGGCGCAATCGCGGCGACGTTGCCGGCGCCGAGCACCAGGCTGACTGAGCCTGTGCGCTCGCTTCCCGGAACGGCATACGCAGCTGCCGTATATTCGGGCAAATTTGCTGCGGTCACTCCCGGTTCCATCCAGACTTCCGCTGTGATGCCACTCAGAATCAGGTGGTCCCAGATAGTGAGTGGAAGCACCCGCGCAGCAACCTGGGAATCGTTGACAGACCGCACTGGCAGGCTCTTCAGAAACGATTTGTCCGGCATCTGTTTGAGTGTCGTAATCAATGCACTGCAGGCATTCAATACGGTATAGGGTCCGGAGGTCCACTCCTCACCTTCGAGCGGCGACCCTTTCGGTATCTGCTTTTTCGTTGATGCCGTCAACGCCCAGTCCTCAGCGACGTTCAGCACGCGGTCCTTGATCTCGGTCAGAATGCTTATTCGTTCAGCGAGGCTGGTTTGTGCCCATCGCTGCTTGTATTCGACCAGCCGCGAAACTGCTGCATCCAGTTCCGGCCTGTTTTGTTGATCTACTGCAATACTCATGCTTCAGGGCGCTCCACCGCGAAAGGCAATTCGCTGCTTACTTTTGAATCGTATTCCCTCTGGGGGAAAACGCAAATCATTTGCGCAGCGGTGTATTATCGCATTACCTGTTCCCGGAACGTCATTTGAGACAAAGAATGAAAGCAACGGCAGACCTCGTTGACGACCATGGTGACATCCTGCAGGGATGTTCGATCCAGTTTCGGGATATGGGCGGGCGCACGCAATTCTTCGGGCCCGTCCGCACGCTGCAATGTTTCAAGGATAACAAGATTTTCAAATCTCTAATGAGCGGGCAGGGTGAGGGCGCTGTTCTTGTGGTCGATGGGGCAGGATCTCTCGAGGCGGCGTTGCTGGGAGACATGATTGCGGCGCTTGGCATGAATAACGGTTGGGCCGGGTGTGTCATTAACGGCGTGGTTCGTGATTCCGCGATTTTGGCTACGCTCGATTTCGGCGTAAAGGCGATCGGTGTCAACCCCGTCAAAAGCTCGAAGAAAGGTGAGGGCACCGTTGATGTTGTCGTCGAATTCGGCGGTACGCGGTTTGAGTCGGGACAATGGATCTATTGCGACGAAGATGGTCTTGTCGTTGCTCCGCACGAATTAATCGATTGAAATGATTTTCGTAAAAACCATTCGGCGCGCGACCAAACTTATCACCTGCATTGTCGTCCTGATTTTTTTCAGTGGGTGCTCAGGTGCGTCCCCGCCGCCCATCGCCGACAAACAGCTCGAGACGCCAGACCAACGGCCGAATATCATTTTCCTGCTTGCCGACGATCAACAGGCGGATACGTTGTCGGCACAAGGACATCCGTATCTGAATACTCCGAACCTGGATCGACTGGCACACGAAGGTGCGCAATTTAACAACGCTTTTACGGTGCAACCGGTTTGTGCTCCCAGCCGCTTCGCGATCCTGTCCGGCCAGTATGAGCGAACGAACGGGCTGGGTTTCAGTTCGCCCTACGCGGTTACCGAGGAACAATGGACGAATACCTATCCAGCTCTACTAAGAGCTGCGGGTTACTACACTGGATTTATCGGAAAGTTCGGTGTTGAGTTTTATACGTTTCGCGGTAAAACCGATCAGAAGTTCGACTACTGGCGCGCTCACGATGGCTGGCTGAATTTTTTTCCAAAAACAGATAACCCGGATAAGAACACGATCAAATCGTACCTGGATGCCCGCAGTTCGATTTCCACGGAGATCATGTCGGAATACATTGACGGATTTCTGGATTCATTACCGGAAGGCCAGCCATTCAACTTGTCGGTCAGTTTTTCTGCCCCACACTCATCGATCACATCATCGATGTACCTGGATGCTGATACATCTGCCTGTACCAGCGACCAATGTCGGAAAATGGGCCAGCCTGCAAACAAAAACCCCCGCATTGCCGATCACCCTGTTTATGGGGATCTGTATCGCGACAAGAATATCCCGATACCAGCGGATCTTGATAGAGATCCATACTATTACCTACCGCAACATGTCATCGGTCACGAAAAACGAAAACAATGGTACAGCTATCTCTATGATAAAGAGACGAACCAGGAGCACTCGATACGATATTTTCAGACGATCACCGGCATAGACAAAGCGATTGGCCGCCTTCTTGAAAAGCTCGAGGAAAAAGATCTCGCCAGTAACACGATTATTGTGTTTGCCAGCGACCATGGCCTGATCACGGGAGAGTACGGCGTTGGAGGCAAAGCGCTGCTATACGATCTTGCGGCACGAATTCCGCTGATTATTTATGATCCGAGGCGTCGAGGCAGTCTTAGAACGAATGCGTTGGTCACAACCACGGATATCGCACCGACGCTCCTGTCGTATGCCTCCGTCCGCATTCCGGAAACAATGCAGGGCAGGAAACTGCAGACCCTGATGGACAATCCGGATCAGGAATGGCGAGACGAGATTTTCCTGGAAAGCCTGACCACTACCGAAGACCACACAATGAGTGAGGCTGTGCGTACCAGGGACTGGAAATACATACGCTATTTCGAGAATTCCAAATGCCCGTACGAGGAAGCGGATTTGAACTTCGCAGATCAAACACCCGTGTTTGAGCAACTTTTTGATCTGCGTACCGACCCGGATGAGCAGGTAAACCTCGTCGATGATCCGGCTGCGCTGGAAACGCTGAACAGGTTTCGCGACAGGACGGCAATACTTTCGAAAAATCTGACTAAGACCAGCCAGGCTTACAAAAACAGCACTGGCCTGGCGAAAAGGAAGCTGACCCACGGCTGCTGGTAATAAACTGCGAAATCGCGGCAGGATGCCGCTCCTACGGTTGGCTTCAATACGTGAATCGAGATCGCGGCTGGCAGCCGCTCCGTGTAGATGCTAATGCAGCGGCCGGCCTGGAAAGTTCTTCGCCTCGGCCGGCGTCATTATCGTGGTTTCAATGTGCGGCGCCTGTCGCTTGTCGAGCCATCCGATGATGGAGGACATGTCTTCGATATCCCGGCTGGCCTTGTAATGGGGCATTTCATAGACACCGATGCCCCTGTCTGCTGCCTGTACATAGTTTTGACTGTCGCGAAGAATCGCAATCAACGGAATCCTGAGGCTGGTCAGAAACCGCATGAGTTGCTTCAGGCTGCGTGTGTTTGAGCGTGTTCGGTTGGCAATGATGGCCAGTTTTCGGTTGCCGCGTTCAATTTGCGTGACCAGCATCAGGTCTGCAATAAACCGGGCGGCGAATCGAATGTCGATGGCTGAGGGCAGCACGGGAATCAAAATATTGTCCGCATCGTAGACAAGGTCATGAATCTGCGCGTTCTCAAGCGCGGCAGGTGTGTCAATAATCAGGTGACTAGATTCATTCGGTACACGCAAATGCCAACTACGCGTCGTGTTGATCGCTTTCTTGTAAGCAGGGATGCCATAGATTGCCTGCCGTTTCGGCGAGCGTTTCTCCAGCCAGCTCATGCAGAAGCCCTGCGGGTCGCAGTCAACCAAGGTTGGGATGGGTCCGCGGAGCGCAAAGTAGCTTGCAAGGTTGGTTGCCAACGTCGACTTGCCGCAACCGCCCTTGGGATTCAGCACGACGATCGTTTGAAGATCGCCACGATTGGGAGAAATAAACATCTGCCCGCCAGTGTACCGTTACCTTTAGCGTACGCTCGCTGACCATCATACTCGCACACGCGCAAAGATCAAAGAATGGGCGACCGGACCCACATCCGGTGGTCCGAAGTGGTCGAATTCCGCCTATTTTAGCAGCGCGTGGTTCGCCGGCAGCTGATGGGTGACCCACATCGCGAGACGGTGCTTTATCTTGGGAAGCGACAGCTGGTCGTGCGGCAGAGGACTGATTTTCTTGTCGTGGACGAGCAGCCGGTAGGCGTATTCGATCTTGAGGTTGTGGGAATCCGTGGCTTCGAATTCGACGACTCCGCGCGTGACCGCATCGTCCATGACCATGCGTAGTGCTTCTTTGAGCAATGCCGGTTCATTCTTCAGTTTCTTCGCCATCTTGTATTCCTGAATGAAAGTCCGTCCCCAGTTTAACAGCCGACGGAGCATCGTGGTCACTATCCGAATCGGATTCACGCTCTCCTGAACTAATCCAGGGCCAGATCTTCCAGCGGTTCCTCATAGATTCTTTTAAAGACACTTGTCGTGCGGTCGGAGATATCATCGAGAAACCGATCCACATTCTTAAGCGCAGTGAATGTATGGTATCCAATCTCAAGAAAATCCTGCAGCGAGCCAAACCCGGCCAGGTGTGCCGGTGAGCGCATCGCTCGCAGAATCGGCCCGATCAAGGGAATCCTGGTAACGTGGTTGAGGCTACGACCGACCTGCTTGGTCAGCATGACCAACTCAAGACACTCATCAAGACTACTGACATGCCGGCAAGCGAGACAATAAATTTTCTCGGAGATTTCGCTACCGGACTCCAGCTTTACGTATAACTCCCGGCAGATGGCGACATTGATTGCCAGTATGCGGCTGTTCAGTTCCATAGCGACAGCAAGACTTTCCAATGCCTTGCCGGGCAACATCCTTGCCATGACAGGTACAACCCGAGCCAGGTCGTGGTCGCGTGCGCTGATGCCGATACCCGTTAAATCCGAAATAACGAAATCCACCGCTGCGGCACTTTCTTTTGTTACGCGAAAGTCATCATAAAACTGCGACATATAGTCGTTTTGCCAGGTGACGAATGCCTGGTATTGATCAAGGAAATCAGGATTGTCCAGGTACTCGCGGTGAACGGCGATGCTGCGATCGGTGAAAAGTCGCAGCCTGTCGGCGACGCTCTTGGTACTGGCTGTTTTGGTCACGTTTGGGGAGCGAATGAGTATTTTGCCTTCATACTGGGAACCAGGGAATCAACGGTTGAATATACCGGATAACTATCGTCCCGGTGACGTTCACCCTATGACCCCTATCATTTCTGCCCGGTCATCCGCATCATACAGCTTCAAATCGAACTCTGAAGGACGACGTGGTGGAGATGATATTTTTCTGGCGAAGGACGATGCTGTTTTGCGGGATCGCTACTGCGCTTGCAGCTTGCTCAATGGGCCCACAGGTTACTACGACTCAGAGGGTTTCAGAGTCTGTAGACGCGCCCTTCAAAAAGATACTGGTCATTGCGCTGTTTGATGGCTTCGACCCACGCGCATATCTCGAAAAAGAAGTGGTCCTGAAACTGGCAGAGTTCGGCACGGATGCGGTCGCGAGTACGACCATGATGAACAGCAGAACTCCGGTCACCCGGGCTACCTTTATAGCGATGGTGGACGAAATCAATGCTGATGCGGTGCTGGTTACGCAGCTGTCGAGCCTCGAAACAAAAGCGACCGTGAAAGACATGCGGCCCGAGGCGACAGTAAATTTCAGGCCGACCTATTACTACAATGTCTTTAGCGTCGAAACAACAGAGTATGTGGAACCGCAGAGCGTGGAGTTCGAGTACGATCTTGTGTTGGCGACCGAGCTATTCTCCGTTCGCGAGCGGGAGGGTGTCTGGGCGATCAAGGCGAGTTCCAGGTTCGTGATGGACCATGACCAAACGAGTGATTACTCAGTCTATGTTGACGAGGCAAAAGCGATTGCTACCCAGTTGCGGAGAGACGGGTTAATCGTCAAGTAGCGATCGCGTCGTCGGTCTGAACATGAAATCACAAGAACCAAAGTCATTTTCCAGCCGCAGACGCTTTCTGAAGACCAAGGGTGCCGCCGGTATTGTGCGTGCCGGAGGATTTGGTGTAACGAACTCTCCCGCTGACAATGACGCGAACCCGGTACCCCAGACAAAGCAATGCGCGTTTTCAGAGTTACCTCCCGATTTCGCCTACCTGAATAGTGGCACTGAAGGGTCGATGCCGGATTGCGTTACTTCTACGTTTCAACAAGGACTGGAAAATGGGCGAGTGATCCCACGACGTCTTACGAGACTGACCCGGTATTCGGAAAGCAGCAGGAATTAAATCGGAGGCGCGTCGGAAAATTCCTGGGCGTCGGCATGAACAACATATGCCTGACAGACAACACGACCATGGGATTGAATTTTCGTCCCGAGGATCGGGTGGTCATCACCAATCACGAGCAGATGGCCATCCGACCACCGGCGTGCGCCTGCCACTTCAGGCGCTGCGCGAAAAAGCCGAGCAACTGGGCATCGAGTACCTGATCGTTGACGGGGCTCAGGCAATTGGAATGATTGACCTCACAACCAGTGCAGAGAGTGTGGAAAACTGTGATTTCTACGCCTGCCCGGGTCACAAATGGTTGAACGGGCCTCCGAGCACCGGTGTGCTCTACATTCGAAATGCAGACATACGCCCGCCGGAATTTTATCCGACGATTTCACAGAGGATGGGCAAATACACGGGCTGCGATGATCAGGCCAACGCCTGTTTCCCAATCGCTGAGGCCCTGCAGGTAAAAGGTTGCAGTAACACGCCAGGATTTGCAGCAATGATCCGTGCGATGGTCTCGCCACATTCTGACCCCAAGCTGTTGTCCGGGCTCACCGTTTTCTTCCCGTTCAGGTGGGACAACCCGCGAGAAGTATCCAGCGATAGAGAAACCTCCGCCTGGGTGGTTAGTGAGTTATTGAAGAGGAAGATCCAGTTACGCTTTATCGGATTCCAGGATGCGGGTTCTGAGGGCGAGTCCTATGCATTACGCGTATCGACGGCTTACTTCAACACTGCCGGGCAAATCGAGCGTTTTCAGGATGCGCTGCAAGACGTTCTAATGCGAGTCCGCGAAGCCAAGGGCCAGGCCTTCTCTCTCGATGAGCCTGGGTTCGTCGGAAACAATTTGTAACAAATAACCTCTTTCCGGAAATCAACCGGAAACACCATTGGCGCACACTCGCCGTTATCGATTAATTCTGCCGAAGTAATGGCTGTGGGCCCAAGAGAGGGGTGAAATGAAATGAATACAATCGCAACCAGAGCCAGACGCTCAATGACCTCATTGGGCATGGCCGTCGTAACCATTCTTTTTTCCACGTTGTTAATGTCCGGCTGTGAAACAACCAGCCATGCAGACCAGGGACAGGTAATTGGCGCAGTAGTTGGCGGAGTTGTGGGTGCCCAGGTTGGCGGCGGGCATGGTCAAACTATTGCGATCATCCTCGGCACGCTCGCGGGCAGCATGATCGGGCAGCATATTGGCGAGAGCATGGATGATACGGATCGCATGATGACCGCCCGGACGCTGAACGACAATCGTACCGGTGAATCCACAACCTGGGTAAACCCGGATACCGGCCGTGAATACACGGTGACGCCGACCCGGACGTTTGAGGACGAGAGCGGGCCGTGTCGTGAATTCCAACTGGACGCAACCATTGGTGAACAATCTGACCAGGACGTCTATGGCACGGCGTGCCTGCAGGCCGATGGCAGCTGGCTGGTGCAATAAAACCAACTAAGGAAACGAAATGAAAAGATTCATGCTATTTGTCGCGCTCTACGCCTTTTCGCTCAACGCCTATGCCGCATGGGAAGCATTGCCCGAACAGGCGCCTGCACCTGCCGATAATCCAACAACCGCAGAGAAAGCCGAGCTCGGCAAGATGCTCTTTTTCGACCCACGCTTTTCTATCACGGGTACGGTGTCTTGTTTTTCCTGTCACAACGTGATGGAAGGGGGCGACGATCACCGTTCGGCCTCCATAGGAGTTCATGGCCAGGTCGGCGGGCGAAACTCGCCTACGGTCTGGAACTCAGCGTTCCAGTCGTCGCAGTTCTGGGACGGCCGTGCCGCGACACTTGAAGAGCAGGCAAAAGGGCCGGTGACCAACCCGATTGAGATGGGTATGGCGAGCCTGGAAGATGCGATTGAACGCGTACGGGCCATTTCCGGATACAAAGCGTACTTTGATGACGCATTTGGCGCTGGCGACAATGTGACGATTGACAATGCTGCGAAAGCGGTCGCGGCCTATGAGCGAACGCTCATCACACCGAACAGCCCCTTTGACAAATTCGTCAAAGATGACAAGAACGTCTGGCGCGTGCCTACATTGAGAAACCTCACCTACACAGCTCCGTACTTTCACAACGGCGCTGTGAAGTCACTTGAAGAGTCGGTGCAGATCATGGCGCAGGCACAGTTGAATCGGGATCTGAGTCCTGAGAAAATTGCTGATATTGTTGCATTTCTTGAATCATTGACCGGCGAGTTCCCGACGCAGACAATGCCGAGATTGCCACCTACACCGGGCGACCTCCTTGACTAGAATTCTCGTCGTCTGTGCACACACAGGAGAACAAGATTGAATAGTGCGAATGTTGTATTCCGTTCATTGTCTGTCCTGATTGCTTTGGTATTCATATCAGGGACGGCGTTAGCCGAAGATTCAGAACTTGCGCGCGGTGCGGAACTTCTGGCTCCTCTGAAAGCGAACCTGAAGCAGGCGCTAATGGGCGGAATGAAGGAAGGCCCGGTCAAAGCGATAAGTGCCTGCAAGGACCAGGCGCCAGCGATCACGAATGCTCTGTCGATTGACGGCATCGAGATGGGACGTGCGAGTCACCGCCTTCGTAATCCAGCCAATGTGGCTCCCGACTGGGCTGACAATATTCTGCAGGCCTACTTGCAGGAAGGATCGGATCGCACACCAACAGTCGTGCAACTGCCGGATGATCGGCTGGGCTATGCTGAGCCGATCATGTTGCAAGCAATGTGCCTCGCTTGCCATGGGGAGGTTTTGTCATCGGAGGTGGCTTCACGTATTGAAGCGGCGTATCCAGACGACCAGGCCACAGGATTCGTGGTAGGTGATTTGAGAGGTGTCTACTGGGTTGAGTTCTCCGCAGACGAGTGAATGAAACCAAATCTGTTGTAATTGGGCGGTACATCTACCCGACTTGTGGTGTTTTACCCTGCAAGACTGTCGTGAATTCTCCGGTGTCAATATTTCCCCCGGTTAAAATCACGCCAACGGTCTTGCCGCGCATGAGGTCTCGCTCTTGCAAGAGGGCGGCCAGGGAAGCGGCGCCCGCACCTTCGGCAACATTGTGGGTGTCGCGGAAGTAGATCCGCATTGCCTCAGCAACTTCATCGTCGCTGACATCAACGATGCGGTCCACACCTTTTGAATAGATCTCAAACGCTTCCTCCACGGGAACGCGGACTGCAACTCCATCGGCAAAAGTATTCGCCGAATTAGTCTCTACCAGGTCGCCGGCTTCGAACGACAGTTTCACTGTTAGCGCCGCTGTTGAAACGACACCTACTATTTTCGAATTCAGCCTCAGAGCGTCGCGTGCTGCGATTACGCCACATACTCCGGAGCCGCAGCCTATTGGCACATATACCGTGTCCAGGTCTGGTGCGGCGGTGAAGAATTCCAGCGCATAGCTTGCAACGCCACGCACAAGTGCCAGGTGAAAGGGAGGTACCATGAAGAGATTCTCTTCTTTCGAAAGGCGCGCAGCCTCGACACGCGCTTCATCGAAATCTTCGCCGAATTCAATGACCTCACCGCCGAAGCCGCGCATCGCTGCATTTTTCTCATGCGAGTTTCCGCGCGGTACCAGGATCTTGACTTGCAGTCCGGCTGCCGTAGCGGCTCTAGCCTGGCTCTGGCCGTGGTTGCCACGTGTGGCGGTGATGATCCCCTGGGTATCCGGGTGAGTGTGCTTCAACCAATCGACAAAGGTGATGCCGCCACGAATCTTGAACGCTCCTGTCGCGGTATGGTTCTCGTGCTTTACCCACACAGTTGCCTGAACTTTCTCGCACAATTGCGGCCACACGAATTGAGGGGTCGGCTGCATATGCGAGTGAACCAGTCGCGCAGCATCTTCGAGTTCTATCATCGTGATAAACGGCATGGTATTCCTTCGTCGTAGATCGTCTTTTTCAGTTGCATATGAGTTGGCATGGGCCCCTATCACTCAAATACTATCGTACACTCGCTTGTTATAACGAACTGAATAGAGCATATGAAGCTGACGGAGAACCAGATATGAAAATTGCCCTTCTGCAGCTTTCCTTTAGCCCAGACATGCTTGAAAACAAAAGAGCTGTTCTGGAATACATGGAACAAGCCGGATCAAAAGGCGCCGACCTGGTATGCACAACGGAATTATGCCTGAGCCATTTCTTTCCGCAATTCCCGGGGCAGGATGCATCTCGATACGCGATTTGCATTGACGATGAGATCGTTGGAGAGTTTCAGGAGGCATGCCAGCGCCTGGGCCTGGTGGCATCACCGAACTTTTATTTACAAGACGGCGAAAAACATTTTGACGCGTCGTTACTCATCGATGCTCGCGGCGAGTTGTTGGGAATTTCGAAAATGGTTCATATTTGCCACTCGCCCGGTTTTTATGAGCAGGATTATTACATGCCTTCGGACACGGGCTTTCGAGTCTATGAAACGGACATTGGCAGAATCGGAATTGTCATATGTTTTGATCGTCACTTTCCGGAGAGTATTCGAAGCTGCGTCCTGCAAGGCGCCCAACTGATTCTCATTCCGACAGCCAACGCCGATGGTGAGCCCCGCGAACTTTATGAGTGGGAAATGCGCATAGCGGCTGTGCAAAACGGTGTGTTCATCGCTTGCTGCAATCGCGTCGGTGTTGAAGATGACATGGAGTTTTTCGGCGAGTCGTTCGTAGTGAACCCGGACGGCAACATAATTGCGAAAGCCGGCGAAACCGAGGAGCTTCTGGCCGTCGAAATCGACCTGGGTCTGGTTGACATCGCGAGAATAAAACGACCATACCTTGCACTCCGGCGCCCGGAGTCTTACGAGCGGTAACTGTGATAATTGGCGCTTGATCAGACAGGCACTGTCAGATTGCACCGAAAATTGCTTCCGCCATCCCCCCCCAAACCCCGCCGCCCGACGTGGTTCGTGGATGGTCCGTTTTTCGGGGATAGTTCTCTGGTTCCTGGGAATGTTGCTCGTTTTCCTCGCGCTCGCAATGGCGATCAACGATCGCTTCTTGCCGAACTGAGAAAGTCGCGTTAAATAGCTGCGAACGACAGCTATCGGAAAAAGCAGACCCTCAAGACCTGGATTTTTGGAAAACAACAATCGAACGGTAGATTCACTGCGAGAAGCAGCCGCCCACATGCTACGATTACGACAACATTGTACGGCTGCAGATAGCGGTCGTTCGTGATCATCCACTGAATTGCGTGAACGACAGTTCGTACATTTCCTTTTTGCGTCTGCTACAGCCGAAAGCAACACCACCGGAGGCCACAATGCCTAACTATATTCGAAGCGTGAAAATCCTCGTTTGTCTGGCTGTTCTTGTTGCGTCTGTTCCGCTTGCCGTGGCTGCGCCAGGAAGTGATGACAAACCCAATATTGTCCTTGTCCTGATGGATAATTTTGGTTACGGCGAGATTGGCGTATATGGTGGCGGCGTCTTGCGCGGGGCACCAACGCCGAGAATTGACAGCATTGCCGCTGAGGGATTCCAGCTAACCAACTTCAATGTCGAAGCAGAGTGTACGCCGTCGCGTACCTCGCTGATGACTGGCCGTTACGGGATTCGTGCCCGGCAGCGGCCTGACGGTCCTCCCAGGGGTATATGGTGGGGTATCACCCAGTGGGAAATCACACTGGCGGAGATGCTGTCGGATGCCGGTTACGCGACGGGCATGTTCGGAAAATGGCACTTGGGAGACACCGAGGGACGTTTCCCCACAGACCAGGGTTTCGATGAGTGGTATGGAATTCCCAATTCATCGGATCGAGCCTTCTGGCCGGATAGCGATAGCTGGCAGGAAGGGGCCCACCCGGATCTCGAGTTCACCTACGTAGTGTCGTCAAAGCGAGGTGAAACACCTAAGAAACTGGAAGTGTACGGACGCGAGAAGCGCAAGACGATCGACAGGGAAATCACCGATCACGCCATCGATTTCATCAAACGCAAGGCTAAAACCAAGCAGCCTTTTTTCGCCTATCTCCCGTATACGCAGACCCATGAACCGGTCGACGCCCATCCCGACTTTAAAGGTAAGACTGGAAACGGAAGTTTTGCTGACGTTCTTGCACAAACGGATGCCTATGTGGGTGAGCTCCTCGATACGATTGATGAGCTGGGGCTCAAAGACAACACCATCTTTATCTTTACGTCGGACAATGGTCGCGAAGGCATAAAGAGATCATTTGGATTCACCGGGCCCTGGCGAGGAACTATGTTTTCTCCCTATGAAGGCTCTTTACGTGTTCCTTTTCTGATCCGCTACCCTGGAAAAATCCCCGCCAGGCAGGTCTCAAACGACATTGTCCACCTGATCGATTTGTTTCCGACACTGGCGAATTTCGTCGGCGGCGATATCCCGCAAGATCGTATAATGGATGGTGTTGACCAGTCTGATTTCCTGATGGGTAAGTCTGAAAAATCCGCTCGAGAAACCGTCATCATTTACATCGGCAACGAACTCTTTGGTGTGAAATGGCGCAATTGGAAAATGCTTATCAAGGAAATCGATGAAGAGAGCTATGCGATCCAAAACATGGCCTACCCATCAATCTACAATCTGATCGTAGACCCGAAAGAAGAAGAACCCGAAAACTTCTATCTCGATGACACCTGGGTGGACGCTCCCTTATGGCAGGCTATAGAAGATCATGAAGCATCGATTGCAGAAGATCCTGGCGCTCCGGGCCCGTAAGTACCGAATTAATGGGCATCTGTCGACGCCCGCTTCCGGCCGTAAGCAGAAGTTCGCATGATACGATGACTACTGGCTGCTGCTGACGCCAGGCAGGCGTATTGGTTGGAGCTTCATCCGACCTCGCAGGCGGATTATTTGGATGCACCTTTGAATCACTGAGTCGCAAAGACATTGCCGACTTGAACATCAGAAATGCAGGAATGGGGAAGCGGGGTCAAATCACTTTTCCGGATAAGATTGCGACCGGCTGCTTTTGAGCCAGGTAGCAGCTGCTCAGCAGATATTTTATTCCATGAAGCGTATAGCTTTGATCCAGAAAATAATCCGTACGATGCCGAAGCTCCGGTCAGCTTGGATCATATGCAGGCATTTCATACTTCGACGGCAGAACTGGCAGATATTCTCAAGAAGGTGAAACCAAAGGGGACGGTTTTGTATCACTACACGGTGTTCACGCCCCCGAATGCGACGGATCAAGAGCGTGGTGTAAACGAGATAAGAGAGTCTGGCTAGAACGGTATTGTGATTCAGTCACAAGATGGCGACATTTTCTAAGTCGAATTGATGGGTCAAATCAGCCAAAAGCGGACGAATTCGCTTACTATCCAGAATAAGAATGACTTCTCGCCCTGTCCTTTTAGGGGCTAGATTCCTGGTTGTCTTTTCGGAGTTTGGCTTCAGGGAAATGAATTTGAGGCCGCGCTTCCAGAGCATGGGTGACAAAAAATGAATAAGACCGTGAAAGCGGTGAGTCTTGTGATTGGACTTCTTATCGGAAGCACAACCAGTGCTGAGCAAAGTGGCAGACCGGACGATCTGAGGCTCGCTAGTTTTCAGTTTGGTCCACATAATCGCTGGGCATTCAGTCACATGCGGAAGTGCTGCCGACGGTCAATATTGCGCATGACCATCGGCGCATCCTGCGGCTGGAAAGAAGCCGGCGCGCCACCGACGATTTTTCAATCGAGTTTGAGGGCAAAAGCCAGCGACTGGACGAGATCGCAGATCATCAGTATATCGACGGGACCCTGGTTCTCAAAGACGGAAAAATAGTCGTTGAAAAATATTATGGTCACCTGACAGCCGACCGTCCTCACCTGATGATGTCGGTGAGCAAATCAGTGGTCGGACTGCTGGTCGGGAAACTGGCAGCACAGGGCGTAATCGACCTCTCGAAGTCAGTGGCCGATTACGTTCCGGCGCTTGCGTCGAGCGGCTGGGGCCGGATTCGCTGCGTACGCTCCTCGATATGCGCGACGGCGCCGACTACACCGAAGACTACGAAGATATGAACAGCACTGTACGACTGCAGGACTGCGCAGTCGGCTGGACCGACGCCGACTACTGTCCGAATGACAGGTCACGCGGTGGTTACGAGTTTTTTCCGACCGTCGGTCGCAACGATAGGAATCTGGGTAAATTTGTTTACAAGTCAGGGTCCACCGACGTCATGGGCTGGGTCCTCGAGGAGGCGACCGGCGAGCCACTAGCGCAGCTAATATCGAAACATATCTGGCAACCAATGGGAGCCGAGTTCGATGCCAATATCACTGTCGATGAGAGTGGTTTCGTGCTCGGCGATGGTGGAATGAACGCGACGCTGCGAGATTTGGGGCGCTTTGGATTGCTGGTTCTTGCTGACGGCAAGGCATTCGGTGAACAAATTGTGCCAGCAACATTCATAGAGGATATTCACCAGCAGCCCGGGGATCCGGAATGGCCCTATAGCGACGAACCAGAAGACTGGGCGCCATACTACCGTTCTTTTTGGTGGGGGCAGGGCAATGCAGGGGGGGGTATCATGGGGCTCGGTGTGCATGGGCAGTATCTGCACGTGGCCCCGGAAGCTGGCGTGGTTATTGCGGTGTTCTCAAGCTGGCCGCGTGCCGATGGTGATGGCAAGACGAATAGCTGGGGCATGCTTTACGAATTTGGCGTAGCGCTGGTCGAGAAGTTTCGTTAGCCTATTCGTCACACATTTGAGTTATCGTCCTTGAACCGGATCACCGGACGTTAACGAATTTGGATCTGATCACTTATTCCCAGCGTGAAACCTATACTAGTGCTCTATATTGGGATGAATCCCTTGAAAGAGATGGAATAACAATGATGCGTAAGCTTGTCTCAATCACTCTTCTTTGTTCTCTAATTGCAACAAACACTCATGCTCAAAAAGTTATCATCGATTGTGACCCGGGCATCGATGATGCTATTGCGATCATTCTTGCGCTGGAGTATTCGAACTTCGAAATCCTGGGTATTACCACGGTTTTTGGTAATGCCACAGCAGAACAGGCAACCGCGAACGCACTCAAGATCGTTGAGTTATCAGGCGAAAAGGTTCCTGTTTTTGAGGGCGCGGAACGCCCATTGGTCATCCCTCTGAGTAAACCTCCATACTTTGTTCATGGACGGATGGCCTTGGGAATACAGGCCTGACTGAATCAAACTTGCGAGTAGAGTCGGCTTCAGCGGCTGAATTTATTGTTGAAACGATCAACACTTACCCGGGAGAAATTACAGTACTTGCGATCGGCAGGCTAACCAATTTGGCAAATGCACTGGCACTCGATCCCGGGATTACTACCAGGGTGAAAGACGTTATTCTTATGGGTGGTGCGTTGCATGTTCCGGTAATGTGACACCGGTAGCGGAAGCAAATATTTCCGGTGATCCTCATGCCGCAGACCTGGTGTTCCGTGCCTCCTGGCCTGTAACGATGATTGGGCTTGATGTAACCACAAAGCTCATCATGGATGTCCAGATTCTCGAAACCATTCGAAAGGACAACGCTCAATACGGCAAATTTATCTACGATATAAGCCGCTTTTATCTGAATTTTCATATCACCGAAGTGGGTGTCGAGGGCGGATTTTATGTTCATGATCCGTCCGCGGTGATGTACCTCATTAACCCCGGTATTTTCCGCATGAAAAGAGGACCGGTACGGGTTGTTACTACCGGAATCGGAATCGGACAAACTATCATTGCCACATATGCTCACCATCTCGAATTGGAAGCCTGGAATAATCAGGCTTTCGCATCAGCGGCAATAGAGGTAGACGAGACAGCCTTCTTTGAAGAATATCGACGGATCATGACAAGTGACTAACTCTTAGCCTGGTGTACGTAGAACCGGGGTAAGTTCAGAGCCAGTTTTTTTCAATGACCGCAGTTGGCGGGAAACACGATGCGGACAGGGGACCCCAGGGGTTGCTTTGGTTTGGAAGCAGTCGCTCACATGCTAGGATTGCGACAATATTGTATGGCTGCTCGTGACCCAATGGAGTCGTTCGAGGTTGCGAAAAATCATGAATGATGATCGCAAGGTGGCTTTCAATCGCGAGGCCGCTTGTTGAGACGTCGGAGTACACAGATGCGAACCGGTGGATGCCAATGTGGAACTGTGCGGTACAGGTGTGCCAAACGTCCAATTGAGCTTTACATCTGTCATTGCAAAGAGTGTCGTAAGCAATCTGCGTCCGCATTTGGTATTTCATTTTTTGTATCTCGCGCGAGCTTTGAGCTTATGAAAGGGGCACCTCGGTTTTGGGTTAGGAATGCGGATAGCGGTAGGAAGGTAGAGTGTGCCTTTTGTCCCTCGTGTGGGTCACGCGTCTGGCATCAACCTTCAAGTGAATCTGAGGCCATATCAGTAAAGGGAGGGTCTCTGGACGAGCTTGTGGATATATCGAATGCAGTTCACATCTGGACATCAAGCAAACTGCCGAGTGTGCTGATACCAGAGGGCACAATACAATTTGCCGAAGAACCAGGCTGATCTGACTGACCGCTCCTGGCCGTTAGCGGCCTATCAAATAATCATTATTGATCAAATTCAGGGTCCGCTATACTCCCGATAGCGGCCGTTGAGCTGATATCAGTCGCAAGGTCCGCTAATGACTGCCATTTCAATCGGTCGATGCAACACATGCGGCTTATACGGATAACGAAGGCGCGTTAATCTAAGCTAAAGTCGGGTACCTGGCGTAATCGGAAACAAAGATCAAGAGGCTCTCATGCAGATCACTGTACTAGGCGCAGGTGCCGGCGGCACTGCCGTGGCATTCGATTGTGCGTCGCACGGGCACGACGTTCGCGTGTTCGATTTCGAGCAATTTCCCGGCAACATCGCGAGGATCGCCGAGCAAGGCGGAATCAATGCGGAGGGCGATATCTCCGGGTTCGGACCGATTGCCTATTCGGGCCATGACATTGATGAAGCCTTGCAGGACGCTGAGCTGATTTACGTTGTCGGCCCGGCCTACAGCACCGAGCCATTCGGCGAAGCCGTGGCCGGCAAACTGAGTGCCGGACAAACGGTAATCGTCAGTCCAAGTTCCTGTGGCGGCGCGTTGGCCTTCAAACGTGCTGCCGGGCTGGCATTGAACGATGAGTCCATCCGAGTCGCAGAGACCTCCACGTTAAACTATGCCGTACGGCTAGCCGAGCCGGGCAGGATCCGCGTGTTCCTGAAACTCAAGGCAGGTAACTTGTTGGCGGCACTGCCAGGCAAGCATACAGGCGACATTCTGGAACTCATCGCCGACGTCTATCCGCGCATGGAACCGGCAGAGAGCGTCCTGCAAACAAGCCTGCAGAATGCGAACCCGATCATTCATCCGGCGGTGACTTTGAGTAACGCCGCCCGCATCGAAATGACGGGCGGGGATTTCCTTTTCTACGAAGAAGGTGTGAGCGATTCGGTCGGCCGACTGATTGAAGCCCTTGACAAGGAGCGCATCGCTATTGGTAGGGAGCTAGGTATTTCCATTCTGCCCGACCCAGAGATAGGCATGCGTCAGGGCTACATGCTGGAAGCCAACTATGGCTCTGGCTACCGCAAGGCGCCGGGCTTTCTCGGTATCGGTGCCCAGCCGCAGCTCGATCATCTGCTGGCCGAGCTTCGACATGAACAC